>Ga0272443_10001875_pt1 | contig 28559 bp, 37 predicted proteins | sample SSMAcet12_FD_193581 | JGI IMG/M metagenome (GOLD analysis project Ga0272443, IMG submission 193581) | Marine sediment archaeal communities from Little Sippewissett salt marsh, Falmouth, MA, United States - SSM-Acet-12 | ecosystem: Environmental > Aquatic > Marine > Wetlands > Sediment ... | reverse complement strand
GAGGAAGAACGGCGGCGGGTGAGGGGACACACGCCCTCGCGGACCGGACTGGACGCGAGATAGCCTCAGGAAAACTCGACGAAGGAGCGGGAAGGTCGCAGGCGACCTTCCCCCGGATGGGAACACCACTCCACATCAGCCAGGATCTGAACCTCGACCTTGAGGACATCATCGGGCAGTGCATCGCGATCCTCGGGATTCGCGGGTCCGGGAAGTCGAACACGGCCGGCGTGATTTTCGAGGAGCTCCTGAGGCACAACTACCCGATGTCGATCGTTGATATCGAGGGTGAGTACTTCGGCCTGAAAGAGAACTACGAGGTTCTCGTTGTCGGGACGGGAGAGGGTGTCGAGATTGAGATCGATGCCAGCTCCGCAGGCGAGATCGCGCAGGTTAGCATGGAGCAGAATGTGCCGGTCGTTCTTGATCTGAGCGGATTCCTCGCTGACGAACGGACGGAGCTTCTGAAAGCGTACCTGTCGAGTCTGTGGAACTTGGCCGGCCGACTGCGACGACCGTACATCATCGGGATCGAGGAAGCACATGAGTTCATTCCGCAGGGAGTCAAGAATGAGCTGAAGGAGATGATCGCCCGTATTGCGCTTCGCGGAAGAAAGCGCGGACTCGGTGGGATCGTCGTCTCTCAGCGAAGCGCCAAGGTTGACAAGGACGTATTGAGTCAGGCGGGGATTCTTTTCCTGCATCGCGTTGTACACGAGGTGGACATGCGAGTGTACGGCGAGCTTCTTCCGTGGCGGAAGAGCGAAGTCAAGGAGATCATCGGTTCGCTCGAGACGGGCGATTGCATCCACATCAACGGAGACACGATCTTGCCAATCTATGTGCGTGAGCGGACCACGTTCCACGCCGGATTCACGCCGTCTTTGGAGGCCGTTGCCGCGCCGGAACTGAAACAGGTCAGTGCCTCGATCATCGAGGCGATCGAGCGGGCGCGTGGTGGGAAGCGAAAGAAGACACAAGTTGAGGAACTTGAGGGCAAAATCGCTCAGCTTGAGAAAGACCTCGACAAGAAAACTCGCGACATCGCCGAGTTGGAGGATGTCGCAAGAACCCTCGGATACATCCGGGTTCATGTTCCCGGAGGGGTTCCCGAGAAGGCGGCGACCGAACGAGCCGAAGCCACTTCCGAACTCGTTGCCATTGCTGCAACCGTTGAGTCGCCCTCGGCGAAACCAGGTGCTTTGAGGAGTCCTGTGGGAGTTGCCGAAGGCGAGGGCGCAGTGATCGATATCGTCGGTGGTGTCGACGAGGAGAACGAAGCCCTGCCGCCGGCCGTCATGCGCCACATCGATCGGCTCGTCTCGCGTGTGGAGAAGAAGGACCTTCTGCACCGACGGGTGCTCGCCTTCCTCGTCGACCGTGCCCCGGGCTCTTACACAGTTGATCAGCTCGCGGCGTGGACGCGGTGTGCGAAAGGACTGATCGAGGACGAGCCTCCTCGGGAGTTCCTCGACGAAGGGCTGATCACGAGGGAACGACGAACAGACGGCCTTCGCTATCGAAGCAACGTCAGGACGTTCGTCCAGAAGGAGTTTGGGGTCTATCAGCCCGACATTGGACAGGGCGGATTGCACGCGGTGACGCAGCAGCTCCAGCAGAAGCTCGCTGCGACGGCGGTGGAGTAGAAAGAGAGCCTTACTCAGACAGCATTGCAGGCCAGGATTGACCCTTTTCTGCGTTTCTGCTACAATCTCGTTGGAAGGGGACGCAGATGAAGATCAAGATCGCCGAGCGGCACACAGATGCCAGTGGGTCGTTGCGATCGTATGTCGTAGAGAAGACCGAATCCCTCGAACGATTCTTCGATCGGATTGTCAGCGTTGATGTGGTCCTGTCGGTGGAGAAGCAAAGGCAGATCGCTGACTTCCACGCACATCTGACGAACAAAAAGCTCATCAGCGCCAGAGAGGAGTCGACCGACATGTATGCGTCGATCGACCGGGCGATCGATCGATTGAAGCGGCAGCTTGTGAGATTCAAGGATCAGCTGCACGAAGTCAGAGATCGTGGAGGAACGGGAACGCCTCTCGACGAAACGGGTCTGGATTCAGAGGTTGCAGAGAAGCGAATCATTCGAACGGAGACCTACTTCCATAAGCCAATGACTGGGGAGGAGGCCGCGTTGCAGCTTGACGCGATCGAGAAGGAGTTCCTCGTGTTCATTGACGTGGAGACGGACGAGGTCGCGATTATCTACCACAGGCGGGATGGCAACTACGGGCTGATCGAGCCAAGGAAGTAGACGCGTCGGGGGGAATCGGGGTCAGGGCGTGGCGAAGGTCTTGTCGTTGTTCTCGGGCAGCCTCGCAAGCCGCATTGCGACGCGGCTGGTGGCGAGACACCCAGAAGTGGAGAGTGTTTGCCTGCTGTATTTCCGTTCACCGTTCGCACGTGAGCCGGAGGATCTTCGCCATCTCGCGAGAGAGGAGTGGCCCGGCGTACCTCTGCGAACGCAGTCGCTGAAGCGTGAGTACAGGCGGATGATCGATTCCGCCTACGGCGACGCGTTCAGTCTGGATCGCAGTTGCTTGAGTTGCCGAAGGATCTTGGCCGCGCGGGCCGTCCGCTACATGGAACGAACCGGGTCGGAGTACCTGGTCACGGGTGATGTTCTCGGGCATCGTGGAGTGAGCGGACGAGTGCTCTGCGAGATCAGCAAAGCCTCAGGGCTCGATGGTCGCATTCTGCGCCCCCTCTGCTCGAAGGACCCAATGGCGCAGCCTGTCGATCTACGCGGTTGGTGTGAAGTTCCGAATCGCCGTGCCCCGACGGCGGGTCTTTCTGAAGCGATGAGAGGCTGGGCCAACGATCTCGGTATCGAGCCTCGCGATCCTATGGCTTCGCGCAATCGCTGCAAGCTGACGTTCCCCGGATTCGGGGAACGCGTGGCTCATCTGTTCAGCGAAGTGGGTTTCACGCTGAACGAGCTTCGGTTACTGGACTTCCCGCTGTACTACGAAGTGCATCCTCACGCGAAGGTGGTCGTGGCCATCGAGGAGCAGGAGAAACGGGAGCTTCAGAACCTCTTCCTCCCTCAGGATCTGCGCGTCTACACGGCGGCTCCTCATGGTCCGATGACGCTTGTGCGAACGCGGTGGGAAAAGAAGAACGTTCGGGAGAGAGAGGACGTGATCCAGTTGGCAGCGAGGATCACGGCGACGCACATCGGATGCGATGCAGAGACACCGATTCCAATCTACTACCGATTCGAGAACGACAACGAACGGCTGCTGGTGAACGTGTTGCCGTTCTCCTCGTGCTCAGCGATCGCGGTCGTTGAGGGGATCGAGGTCGTGCCGCTGGGTAGCTCGCCAGTTCTCGTTGGTTGAAGGCGTCGAGATTCAAGGTATACTACGAGCTTAGCTCAGCAGGATCGCTTCGAGCGAAACGGGAGGGTCTCTGAGAATCCGGCCCGACCCTTGTCAGAGGGAGATCCATGGCGACCCCGAGTAAGGGAACAAGGGGGCTCTGTGCCTTTTCATCGTTATGAATGCGGGAATTGTGGAGACCAGTTCCGCATTCTGCATCGTGACCCGGCCGGGATCGAGGATGGGGGTGTATGCCCTCGCTGCGGGAGTCTCCGGGCCAGGCGCCTTCTCCCGCGGATTGGCGTGATCTACAAAGGAAGTGGCTACTACTCGACGGACTATCGAGGCAAGAAGCCCGTAGTTTTCAAGCCAACGAAGAACAGCGAGGAGAAGATCGAGAGAAGCGGAGGAAGCGAAGCGACGGCGAGTAAGACGGAAGCTGATCGATCTGAGAGCTGAAACGTGGTTTGGGGGAATTCCGAAGGCGGGCGACTCCACCATGGAGTGGTCTGTGTGTTGGTCGTCCCATTGCGTAAGCCCTTCCAATGTGCGAGGTGAGTAAGTGATCTCTGGCGATGACATCAGGCGCGTGAAGCTGCAGCTTGCCCCCCCTTCTGCGATTCTCGGGTGGTCGCATGGGGAAGTGACCGAGTCCGAAACGATCAACTACCGCACCCACAGGGCTGAGCGCGGCGGCCTGTACGCAGAGGAGATTTTCGGCCCGGCAAACGACTATGAGTGCGCATGTGGCAAGTACAAGGGAAAAAAGTACGAAGGAATCACGTGCGAGAAGTGCCACGTGCTCGTGACTGATTCGTCGGTGCGACGTGTCAACATGGCTCACATCCAGCTGGCAAGTCCCGTTGTGCACTTCTGGTTTCTCAAGGGGGTCTCGAGTCTTCTCAGCCGCCTTCTCGGCTTGAAGAAACGGGAATTGCAGCGCATCGCCTACTACGAGACCGAGCCGATGGAGCAGGCGTTGTTCATGGTGACGTCTTCGGACTGCAAGGACGTGCGTCCCGGCGAGACGCTCTACTCCTCAGAGGTGGACATCCTGGGAAGGGTCTTCTCGTTCGATGTCGAGCCGGCCTACTTCGTCGAGACGTCGCCGCGGGTTCTAGCCGAGGAGGAAGGCCGCGTGACGATCGAGGACCGGCAGCTCACCAACGGGGAGAAGTTCCGCTCGATGGTGGTTGGATCGCAGGAGTATCCGATCATCGGCGAGCTGGACCTTCTCGTGGAGGACGGAGACGATGTCGCCGCGGAAGCGGTGCTTGTCGAGCGCCCGGTGGACGAGCTCTGCTCCAAGACGGCGTTCGAGATGCTCGTCGATCGCTATGGCCCGTCCGTGAAGGGAGAGGTCCTCGACCGTGAGATTCTCGACAGCCTGGTCTTCATCGTCACTCGGATCAAGAATCCGGACGTGCCGATTCAGATTGGCGACCGGCTGACCAATCTCGAGATGCGGGCGTACGATCGGATCTACCCGGACGGTTTCATCGCTGCGACCGGCGCCGCCGGGATCAAAGGGCTGCTGGAAGCTCTCGACTTCGACGAGCTTCACTACGCGTTGACCGACCAGCTTCGGCGGGAGACAGCAGCGGGGAACAAGCGGCGCATCGTTCGAAGGCTCGAAGTCGTAGATCAGCTCCGCTCTTCGGGGAACAATCCTCAGGACATGATCCTGGAGGTGATTCCAGTCCTACCGCCTGACCTTCGGCCGATGATCCAGCTCGAAGGCGGGAAGTTCGCCACCACCGACCTAAACGACCTGTATCGAAGAATCATCAACCGCAACAACCGCCTCAAGAAGCTGATCGACATGGGGGCGCCCGAAGTGATCCTTCGAAACGAGCGCCGCATGCTCCAGGAAGCGGTTGATGCCCTGATCCACAATGAGAAGAAGGAGAGTCCGATCCGCGGGCGTGACAACCGGCCACTCAAGTCGCTGTCTGAGCGGATCCATGGGAAGCACGGGCGTCTGAGGCGGAACCTGCTCGGCCGCCGCGTCGACTACTCCGGGCGCGCCGTGATCGTCGTGGACCCGAAGCTGCGCCTCCACCAGTGCGGGCTTCCCAAGAAGATGGCGCTCGAGCTGTTCAAGCCGTTTATCCTTCACTACCTCGAGACGACGACGTTCTCAGACTTCGACGAGATCAAGAACCGGGCGCTCATGGGCGAGATGCCCGAGGTGTGGGACATCCTCGACCGCCTGATCAAAGATCATCCCGTCCTATTGAATCGGGCGCCGACGTTGCATCGGCTCTCGATGCAGGCCTTCGAGCCGATCCTCGTAGATGGTGAAGCGATTCACATTCATCCGCTGGTCTGCCCGCCGTATAACGCCGACTTCGACGGCGATCAGATGGCCGTTCATCTCCCTCTCTCGCCCGAGGCCATCCGGGAGGCACGTGAACTGATGGCGGCCCCGCGGAACATCCTGTCGCCGGCGAGCGGGGAGCCGTTGAGCCTGCCGACCCAAGATCCGGTCTACGCGTACTACTACCTGACGTTGGAGGATGCCGAAGGGGCGGGAGCCGGCAAGGCGTTCCGAGACATCGACGAGGCACGTCGTGCTTGCGAAGAGGGGGTTCTCGGGCTCCACAGTCCAGTGAAGATCAGGATTGAGGGAGACATCATCGAATTGACGCTGGGAAGAGCGGAACTCAACCTTGCGTTTCCCGATGACGTCCGCGACTACAAGAGCGTCCTCGATCGTCGCGCGATCAAGCGCATGGTGATGATGTGCTATCACCGGTACGGATGGGCGAAAGCCGCCGAGGTCCTCGACAACCTGAAGGACCTCGGCTTCAAGTACGCGACACAGGCGGGGTTAACGATCTCTCTCAAGGACTGCCTGATTCCGGAGGAGAAAGAGGAGATTATTCGCGAGTCGCTCGCTCGAGTACAGCGGATCGAGACAATGTTCCGGATGGGGTTGGCGACCGAGGATGAGCGCCAGAACGCCGTCATTCGCATCTGGCGGCGGACGGTCGACGAGGTCGAGGATGTCACCATGGAGAACCTCCGCAGCCACAAGTTCAATCCGGTCTACGGGATGGTGACTTCGGGGGCGCGAGGGGGACCGGATCAGGTGAAGCAGCTCTGTGGAATGCGCGGCCCGATGGCGGGACCTTCGGGCGAGATCATCGAGCGACCGGTGATCTCGAACTTCCGCGAAGGGCTCGACATGATGGAGTACTTCATCTCAACGCATGGTGGGCGCAAGGGCGCCGCCGACACGGCCCTGAAGACAGCGGATTCGGGATACCTGACAAGGAGACTCGTCGACGCTTCGTCGGACACGATCATCCGGGAGGTCGACTGCGCGACGACGCAAGGCGTGGAGATCGCGCCGCTCCGATTCAGTAAGACGGAGACCATGGAGTCGATCGATGAACGAATCTACGGCCGCGTGGCCGCTCAGCCGGTCATCGATCCGTCGAGCGGCGAGGTTCTCGTCGAGGCGGATCAATGGATCACGCACGACATCGCCGCGCACCTCAGCCAGCTTGAGTGCGATCTTCCGTTCCGGAGTCCGGCCCAGCGCGAACGCCTGATGGGGACGAAGTCTGTCGGTGACATCGCCGATCCAGAGTCGGGTCGCGTTCTCGTGAAGGCGGATGAGACGATCACGCCCCAGCTGCTGGAGGTATTGAAGGCGGCGAAGGTCAAGACCATCCGAGTCCGCCCGAGGATCGTGATTCGATCGCCGATGTTGTGTGAGACCGTTGGCGGGATCTGCCAGTTGTGCTACGGATTCGACATGAGCAATCACCGTCCCGTCGAGTTGGGAACGGCAGTCGGAGTGATCGCGGCGCAGTCGGTTGGTGAACCTGGAACGCAGCTGACGATGCGGACCTTCCACACGGGAGGAGTCGCGGGCGAAGACATCACACAGGGTCTCCCTCGCGCCGAAGAGCTGTTCGAGGCGCGCAAGACGACGAAAGGTGGAGAGGCAGGGATTTCGCCTCTCGACGGTTCGGTGACAGACATCACCTCGACGGCGACGGGAGGAGATCGCGTTGAGGTTACGGGCGAATCGAGAACGGTCCTCCTGCCGGCGAGACTGGTGCGCGCCGAAGTGGGTGAGGAGGTCGACGCCGAGACGCTGATTGACCCGACGGCACCGACGGCTGGCGAAGTCTACGTGCTCGAGACCGGCGACCGTCGCGATCTGCTACTGATCGACGTTGCGTCGGGGGACCGATCGTATGCCGTTCCATCGAATGCTGCGCCCAAAGTGAAGACAGGCCAGCGGGTCTCCGACGGTGACGCTCTGACGAGCCGGTTCAACATCGAGCCGATCGTCGCTGGCCGCCGGGGGACGGTGAGGATGTGCGATGATGATCGCGCGTTCGAGCTGGTCTGCGACGACGGGAGCACGATCGAGCATCGGATCCCGTATGGCGCTCGGCTGATGGTCGAGTCGGGCGCGAAGGTCTCGGAGGGGACCCAGCTCACGTCACGATCGAAGCCGATCTTCATCGCGGCGGAGAACGACGGAACGGCCGAGGTTCTCGATGATCGCATCTTGGTCTACAACGCTGAGGGAGGCGGGCTCAGAATTCCGCTGACCTCTGACGTTCGTTTCATGCGCCATCACGGAGATGTCGTCAAGTCGGGAGAGCGCCTGCTCGAGTTGGAGGTCCCGCACGTCGGCTCCGTGATGATCGAGTCCCTCGAGACGAAGGCAGAGGTCGCCTTGGTGAAGCTGCGTCCGAAGAGCATCGTCAAGATTGACAAGGCTGTCACGGTGCGAACCGGGGAGAAGGTGGAGAAGGGCGACGCTCTGACGAAGGGAGCCATCGCGCCGCACACGCTTCTCGACGAAGCCGGCGTCCATAAGACGAGGCAGTATTTCCTGAACGAGATTCACAAGGTCTACAAGCAACAGGGTGTGGACATCAACGACAAGCACCTCGAGGTGATCATTCGGCAGATTTTGAACAACGTACGGGTTGTCGATCGAGGGGACTCCCGGTTCTTGCTCGGGGATCTTGTGCCGCTCGAGGAGTTCCGGCACGAAGTGGGGAGATTGGCGATCGAGAACGAGGAAGCGGAGCGTGCGCGGAGAGATGCGATCGGCGAAAAGCTGGCGGAGGACGTCGTCGCCGGCGGCCACCTCCTCGCTTCCGCCGGAGATGCGCTGACGGAAGAAGTGGTCACCAGAGCCCGAAAGATGGGGGTTGCCATCGTCCGCATTCAACGGAACGATGAGGCGGTTGAACTCGCGTTGGCGGAGCAGCAGCTCCCCGACGGAGAGCGAGAGCTGCTGCGGATCTCCAAAGCCGCCCTGCAAACCAAGGGATGGCTGTCCGCGGCGTCGTTCCAGCGAACGACCAAGGTTCTCGCCGAGGCCGCACTGCGGGGCGAAGTTGATGAGTTGAGTGGCCTGAAGCCAAGCATCATCGTCGGGAAGCGGGTCCCGGCCGGAACCGGTTTCAAGGTCGTCGGGGGCGCGGAGACCGATGGTTCGGACGGCGATCTGACCGGCGAGAGCGAGTCGATCGAGGATGACGCAATCATTGGGGAGCCCGTCAAGGCGAGTTGAAGGCGCGATTGGACGCACCTATAATCGGCCGCAATCTTGGGGAGATGAGATGCCAACGATCAACCAGCTAATCCGAAAAGGGCGCAAGCAGAAGACAAAGAAGAAGCGAGCACCTCAGCTTGACAAGTGCCCGCAACGGCGGGGTGTATGCACTCGCGTCTACACGCGAACGCCGAAGAAACCAAACTCCGCGTTGCGGAAGGTTGCCCGCGTGCGACTGAGTAACGGCAAGGAAGTGACTGCCTACATCGGTGGCGAGGGGCACAACCTTCAGGAGCACTCCATGGTTCTGGTGCGCGGAGGCCGCGTCAAGGACCTTCCTGGTGTCCGGTATCACATCGTGCGAGGGAAGCTCGACGCCGAGGGCGTGGACGGCCGGCGCCAAGGCCGATCGAAGTACGGAGCGAAGAAGTAGGCAAGGAGAAGGATGAAGATCCCAGGTCGAGCCGTAACGCCGGATATCCGGCACAATAGCCAGCTGCTGGCGAAGCTTGTCAACTACGTCATGTTTGACGGCAAGAAGGCTCTCGCGGAGCGAATCGTCTACGGCGCACTGGATCAAATCGAAGAGCGCAGTGACGCCACGGCGCTCGAGACGTTCAACGAAGCGATCGCTAACTGCTCTCCTCGACTTGAGGTGCGAACTCGCCGCGTCGGAGGAGCGAACTACCAGGTTCCGTACGAGGTTCCCCCCGACCGACAGATCGCGCTGGCGTTGCGCTGGATTGTCGGCGCGTCTCGCGCTCGTGGCGAGCACACGATGGCCGAGAGGTTGGCGGGAGAGATCCTCGATGCCGCCCGCAAAGAAGGCAAGGCGTACGGCAAGAGGCTCGATGCTCACCGCATGGCCGAAGCCAACAAAGCATTCGCTCACTACCGCTGGTAGGGTATTCTCCGAAGCTCTCGTTCGCTCGCGTTTTCCCTGACCCGAAGGAATGAGGAGCCCATGTCGACATCGCGTCCGGTGAGGCTCGATCGTGTGCGCAACATCGGGATCATGGCGCATATTGACGCCGGGAAGACGACGACGACCGAGAGGATTCTCTTCTACGCCGGACAGATCCACAAAATGGGTGAGGTTCACGATGGGGACACCGAGATGGACTGGATGCCCCAGGAGCGTGAACGCGGAATCACCATCACGTCTGCTGCCACAAGCTGCAGTTGGGCGGACCACTCGATCAACATCATCGACACGCCGGGCCACGTGGATTTCACTGCGGAGGTCGAGCGGTCGCTGCGGGTCCTCGATGGAGGGGTCGTCATCTTCTCGGGTGTGGAGATGGTCGAGTCGCAATCGGAAACTGTGTGGCGCCAGGCAGATCGCTACCGGATTCCGCGTATCGCTTTCGTAAACAAGCTCGACCGGGTGGAATCAAGCTTCGAGGAGACGTTGGCGATGATTGAGGATCGGCTCGGCGTTCGCGCGGTTCCCCTGTGTCTGGCGCACCGGAACGAAGACCGGTGTCTCCTCGGGTTGGTCGACTTGGTCGAGCGGGAGTACCTCGTTTGGAACCCGGAGTCCCTCGGTACCGTCATCGAGAAACACCCCATTCCGACGGAGATGCAGGATCGCGTGGAGGCTTCTCGAGAACATGCGATCGAGCGGATCGCCGAGGTGGATGATCGAGTGATGGAGCGATTCTTGGAAGGAGTGGACGTCGAGCCGTCTCTCTTCCACGAAGGGCTGCGGAGAGGTTGTGTTGCAGGTGAGTTGATCCCGGTCCTCGGGGGCTCGGCGTTCCAGAATACCGGGGTGCAGCCGCTGCTCGACGCGGTCGTTCGCTACCTCCCTTCCCCGCTGGATGTACCGGCCATCCGAAGTGTGGACGGGGATGACGAACGCGCACCGGATCCGGAGGGGCCGTTCTCTGCTCTGGCGTTCAAAGTGGCGTCGGATCGCTACGCGGGGCGCTTGGTCTTCGTTCGCGTCTACTCTGGCTCGTTGGCGGCTGGAGGACACGCGTTCAACGCGTCGACCGAGCGGGGTTTGAGGATCACGAAGATCTTTCGCATGCACGCCAATCGCCGAGATGCGCTGGAGGAGATGCGGGCCGGGGACATCGTGGCGATTGTCGGCTCACAGGACGTCTCGACGGGGGACACGCTCTGTGACAAGGCCTCGCCGATCCTGCTCGAGAAGATCGAGTTTCCCGAGCCGGTCGTTTTTGTCGCCGTTGAGCCGCGCACGGAGGCGGAGTTTGGGGAACTTCTCGAAGGATTGGCGAAACTGGCTCAGGAAGATCCGACACTCCATGTGACGACCGATGAGACGACGAACCAGACGATTCTAGGTGGGATGGGGGAACTTCACCTTGAGATCCTTATACGGCGCCTTCGAGAGGAATTCGGGACGTTCGCGCATGTCGGACAGCCGCAAGTCGCCTATCGGGAGACGCTGTCTGAGCCTGTGAAGGTCGAAGAGCGATTCACGAAACAGGTCGGCGGGCGGGGCCAGTTTGCCCACGTTGTGCTGAATCTTGAGCCACTGCAGAGAGGAAGCGGGATTCAGTTCGGTTTCGTTGCCCGAGAGGAGGAGGTCCCTAAGGAGTATCGAAGTGCGATTGAAAGCGCACTCCGTGGGGCATTGACAAACGGCCCGGTGGCCGGTTATCCTCTGTCCGATATTGGAGCCACCGTGATCGGTGGGTCCTTTCATCCGGTTGACTCGTCTGAGTTAGCGTTTCGTGCTGCGACCTCTGCGGCGTTGCACAAGGCCTACTCAGAAGCGGTGTTCGGTCTTCTAGAGCCTATCATGGAAGGCGAGATTATCGCACCAAGCGAGTATCTGGGTGAGGTGATGGAGGACCTGGCGCGCAGGCGCGGGGAAATCCGCGAGCTTCAGTCACGAGAGACGGTGCAGATTCTCTCTGCGTCGGTGCCGTTGGCTGAGACCTTCGGGTATGCCACGCGACTGCGTTCTCTAACGCAGGGGAGAGCGACGTACTCGTTGCGCGTGGTCCGATACGACAGGGTCCCGGAGGGCCTGCAAGAGAAGATCGTTAAGAGTAGAGGATACTAGCGATGGCAAGGGAAAAGATCCGAATCAAGCTGCGGGGATACGATCACGAGCTCGTCGATACGTCGATTCGGAAGATCGTGGAGTCGGCCAAGGAGACTCGGGCGAAGATCTCAGGACCCATTCCGCTTCCGACGGAGCGTCGCGTGTACACGGTCCTGCGATCGCCTCACATTGACAAGCGGTCGATGGAGCACTTCGAGCGCCGGATTCACACGAGACTCTTGGACATCAAGGAGCCGACCTCGGAAACGATCAACGCCCTGATGGACATTGAGCTCCCGACCGGGATCGACATCGAGATCAAGCTGTAGCGACGGAGGTTGGCGAACGATGGCTCGAGGACTCCCAGTGCGCAAGCTCGGCATGACGCAGGTGTTCGTCGATGATCGTGCCGTGGGGGCGACGATCATGGAGGCGAAGCCGTGCACGGTGGTACGGATTCTCAGTGCAGAGCGAGACGGGTACGACGCGCTGCAGTTGGGCTACGATGAGGTGGCGGAATCGAAGGTGACGAAGCCGCTCGCCGGGCAGTACAAGAAAGCGGGTGTCGCACCGCATCGGCGCCTGTTTGAGCTCCGAGTCAGCAACCCGGAAGAGCACAACGTGGGAGACAAGGTCGGCGTTGACTACTTCACGGAGGGGGAGAAGATCGTCGTCTCAGGTGTTTCCCGCGGACTCGGGTTCCAGGGTGTCGTTAAACGGTGGAACTTCGCCGGCGGACCCAAGTCTCACGGATCCCACTTCCACCGTCGACCCGGCTCCATCGGGATGTGCGTGAAGCCCGGGCGGGTCATGAAGGGGAAGAAACTTCCCGGGCACACCGGTGCACGTCGAGTGACCATCAGGGGCGTGCGGATTCTACGTGTCGACGCAGAGAAGAACTTGCTGATCGTGGGGGGCGCGACGCCGGGGACCCGCGGCTCGATTCTTGAAGTGGGGAAGCGATGACGACCGAGGCGAAGGTCTACGCATTCGACGGTTCCGGCGAGCCGCAGGTCGAGACATTGGATGAGCGTCTTTTCGGAGCGGAAGTCAATGGCGACCTTCTTTATCGGACCGTCAGGATGCAGCGGGCAAATCGCCGACAGGGTACACACTCGACAAAAACACGCGGCGAGGTGAGCGGCGGGGGAAGGAAGCCCTGGCGTCAGAAGGGGACCGGACGAGCAAGAGCCGGCTCGCGGAGGAGCCCATTGTGGGTCGGTGGAGGTACGGTTTTCGGGCCGAAGCCGAGGTCCTACGCGACGAAGCTAACGAAGAAGATGCGGTGGGGCGCGCTTTGTTCTGCACTGTCGGATCGGGCTCTCGGGGGCAGGGTCGTTCTGGTCGACCGCATCCCGTTCGAGGAACCGAAGACGAAGAACGCCGTCGATCTGCTTTCGAAGCTTGGCGTGGCCGGCAGCGCGCTGGTCGTAGTCTCGACGTCTGAGTATAGCCGAGCGATGAGGAAGTCGTTCACCAATCTCCCCGCGGCGAAGTGCATCGCCTGTGCGGGGATCAACGTGTACGACATTCTGCGCCACGAGCACCTCGTCCTGACGACCGGCGCCGTCGAAGAGCTGAAGGAGCGGGTGTAGAGATGGCAAGCCGCAAGCACTCGGAGGACATTGTCCTGGCGCCGATCCTCACTGAGGACACGTGGCAGAAGATGGAGGATCGCAAGTACGCGTTCCGCGTGGCGCTCGGGGCGAACAAGATCGAGATCCGAAAGGCCGTCGAGGATTTGTTCAAGGTGAAGGTTGAGAAGGTGTGGACGGCGAATCGACAGGGAAAGCCGCGTCGAGAGCGTCTGAGCCAGCTGCACGGTCGCACGTCTCGATGGCGAAAGGCAATCGTCCGTCTCGCTCCGGGTGACCGGATCGAGCTGATGGGAGGCTAACGAAGATGGCGCTGAAAAGATACAAGCCAACGTCGCCGGGGAGACGCCATGCCGAGCACCCGGACTTCAGCGAGCTGTCGCAGGTAGCGCCTGAAAAGAGCCTCCTTCGCCCTCTGCCGAAGAAGGGCGGGCGCAACAGCCAGGGCCGAATTACGGTACGGTTTCGAGGTGGCGGCCACAAGCGCCGCTACCGGATCATCGATTTCGCGCGCGACAAGGACGGCGTGCCCGCCCGCGTAGCGACGCGGGAGTACGACCCGAATCGGTCCGCGTGGATCACCCTCCTTCACTACGTGGATGGGGAGAAGCGCTACATTCTGGCCCCGCTTGCACTCGATCTGGGGTCGTTCGTAGAAGCAGGCGACGAGGCGGAGGTTCGCGTGGGAAACGCGATGCCGCTCTCGCGGATTCCGCTCGGGTCGATCATCCATAACCTGGAATTCTCGCCCCGGAGCGGAGGGAAGATTGCGCGTTCTGCTGGAACCTCGGCGAAGCTGATCGGCAAGGAAGGGAAGCGGGCGCACATCCGACTGCCATCGGGTGAAGTGCGTATCTTCTCGACGGACTGCCGAGCCACGGTTGGCGAGGTGTCGAATCCGGACCACAAGAATGTGAAACACGGGAAGGCCGGTCGCGTCCGTCACCTAGGGCGGAAGCCTCACGTGCGAGGCGTGGCGATGAACCCGGTCGATCACCCGCACGGGGGTGGCGAAGGCCGTGCGCGCGTGGGGCGCCCGCAGGTCTCTCCAACGGGGAAGTTGGCCAAGGGTGGCCGTACGCGGAAGAAGCGGAAGAAGTCGACGGCGCTGATCGTACGACGAGCCGGCAAGGGCCGACGGTAAGGAGCGACCATGCCCAGGTCAACGAAGAAAGGTCCGTTCGTCAAGGAGAGCCTTCAGAACAAGATTCGAAAGGCGAAGAGGGGAGACCTCGACGAGATCGTGACGTGGTCGCGAGCCTCGATGGTTACTCCGGAGATGGTCGGTCTGACGATCAGGGTGCACAACGGGAAGGTTCACGTTCCCGTCTACATCGTCGAGAACATGGTCGGGCACAAGCTGGGAGAGTTTGCGCCGACGCGGACGTTCCGCGGACACGGCGGGATGAAGAAGAAGAGAGCTCCGGGTCTGACGTAGGGAGTGAAACATGGAAGCACGTGCAGTCGCCAAATACGTTCGTGTCTCGCCGCGCAAGGCGCGTCTTGTCATCGACGCCATTCGAGGGAAGAACGTTAACGAGGCGCTTCGGATTGTCCGGTTGTCGAGCAAGAAGGCGGCTCGAACGATCCGGAAGACACTGGAATCGGCGATTGCCAACGCGGAGAACGGATACGACGTCGACGTGGACAGCCTCTTCGTGGTGCGAGCTACGGTCGACATGGGGCGATCGCTCCGGCGGCTGCGGCCGCGCGCGTATGGGCGAGCGGACATCATCCGACGTCCGACGAGCCACGTCACGATCGTCGTCGGCGATGGGGAGAGTGCGTAATGGGACGGAAGGTCCATCCGATTGGGTTCCGAGTCGGGGTGAATCGGAAGTGGGTTTCGAACTGGTTCAACCCGAAGGTCGCGTGCGAGTACATCGCTGAAGACAAGCGGATCCGCGATCTGATCGCCGAGCGCTATCGGCGCGCCGCGGTTGCCGAAGTGAACATCGAGCGATCGAAGGAAGATCGCGTGTCGATCGTCGTTCGATCGGCTCGGCCCGGGATCGTCATCGGCCGTGGCGGAAGCGAGATTGAGAAGCTTCAGGCGAGCCTCGAGTCGTTGACGGGTCGGATGGTGAAGGTGTCGATTCAGGAAGTGGAGCGCCCCGATCTTGAAGCACGACTCGTCGCTCAGGACGTTGCGTTGCAGATCGAGAACCGCACGGCCCCAGCCCGGGCGATGAAGGAAGCGATGCGCCGTGTGATGGGAGCCGGAGCTGGAGGCGTGAAGCTGAAGGTGAGCGGTCGCCTCGGCGGAGGGGACATCGCGCGCTCGATCACGATGAAGGAAGGGCGGATTCCGCTTCAGACGTTGCGCGCCGACATCGACTACGGATTGGTCGAGGCAAGGACGAAGTACGGAAACATCGGCGTCAAAGCGTGGGTCTTCCGCGGGGAGTACCCGCATCGGAGCCGTGGGGAAGAGGTGAGCTAGCGTGGCCCTTCTGTTTCCGAAGCGAACCAAACACAGGAAGACCCATCGAGGTCGCCGCAGGGGCAAGGCGACCCGCGGGAACCAGATTGCGTTTGGCGACTACGGGATCCAGTCGCTCGAGGCGGCCTGGATCACCGGCGCTCAGATTGAGGCGTGTCGAACGACGATCGCGCGCACGACGCAACGCGGAGCTCGGATCTGGATCCGTATCTTCCCGGACAAACCGATCACGAAACACCCGGCGGAAGCCCGTATGGGCAAGGGCAAGGGACCCGTCGATCACTGGGTCGCGGTCGTCCGGCCAGGGCGCGTCTTGTTCGAGATCTCCGGTCTGGGCGAAGACCAGGCGAAACGCGTCCATGAGCTCGTGAGCCACAAGCTGCCGATCCAGACGAGATTGAAGCGACGGATCGTTCTCGGAGGCGAAGAGTGAACGCGCGTGAGATCAGAGAGCTTTCGGTCGATGAGCTGGATCAGAAGGAGCGTGAGCTGAAGCGCAAGCTGTTCAACCTTCGCTTTCAGCGTGCGACTGGCGAGCTCGATAACACGGCTGAGCTTGTGCGAACGCGCCGGGACATCGCGCGGGTCTTGACGGTCGTGGCGGAGAGACGAGTGCAGGAGGCGGGACGATGAAGAAAGTGAAGATCGGACGCGTCGTGAGCGATCGCATGGAACGCACGATCGTCGTCCGCGTGGAGGAGCGCCGCCTGCATTCGCAGTACCGAAAGCACATTCGGCGTCATACGAAGTTCCACGCGCACGATGCGCGGGATGAAGCGGGAATTGGCGATCTGGTGAGGATCGAGGAGTGTCGTCGATTCAGTCGAACGAAGCGATGGCGTTTGACCGAGATCCTCGAGCGGGCGGAGGGGCAAGCATGATCCAGATGCAAACGATGCTGAAGGTCGCCGATAACTCGGGGGCCAAGATCGTCCGATGCATCAACGTCCTCGGACCGTCGAACCGACGTGTGGGTGGGATCGGTGACATCGTCGTCGGGTCGGTGAGGAAGCGTCTGCCGACGAGTGACATCGAGAAAGGCCAGATTGTGCGTGGGGTGATTGTCCGAACGCGGAAGGCACATCGCCGCAAAGATGGAACCTACGTCCGCTTCGACGACAATGCGATTGTGCTGGTCACCCCGCAAGGGGAGCCGATCGGCACGCGTGTCTTCGGCCCGGTGGCGCGGGAACTGCGCGACAAGAAGATGATGCGAATCATCTCGCTCGCGCCCGAGGTACTGTAGGAGGGCGCGATGCAGAGGATTCGAAGGGGAGACAGGGTGCAAGTCGTCGCCGGAAACGATCGGGGCAAGATTGGGAGGGTTCTCGTCGTCTACTCGGATAGTGATCGGATCATCGTCGAGAACGTGCACATGATCACCAAGCACCAGCGAGCGACGCAGAGTCTGCGCGAGCCGGGAATCGTGAAGCGTGAAGGAACGATTCACATGTCGAACGTCATGCCGATTTGCCCCGAGTGCGACGTGCCGACTCGAATCGGATTCACCGTTGTTGACGGAGTGAAGATGCGCCGCTGCAAGCGGTGCGGGGAGACCTTCGAGTAATGCTGCTCAAGGAAAGATACGAGACGGAGATCGCACCGAGGATTCGGGAGGAACTCGGCCTGACGAACGCGATGGAGATCCCGCGTGTCGTCAAGATCGTTGTCAACATGGGGGTCGGCGACAAGGACAACCCGAAGGTACTGGAAGGTGCGGTCAGCAATCTGGCGAAGATCACCGGCCAGAAACCGGTCGTGACGAAGGCGAAGAAGTCGATCTCCGACTTCAAGCTGGTCGCTGGCGACCCGATCGGGTGCAAGGTCACCCTTCGGCAGGATCGGGCATACGAGTTCCTGAATCGGTTGTGCAACGCTGTTCTGCCGGGGATTCGGGATTTCCGAGGACTCTCCGCGTCGGCGTTCGACGGTCGGGGGAACTACACGTTGGGTCTGAGCGAGCAGCTGACGTTTCCCGAGATCAGCTACAACGAGATTGCGAAGACCCAAGGAATGGATATCACGATCGTGACTACGGCGAGAAGCGACCGCGAAGGGCAGGCGCTGCTCAAGGGCTTGGGTCTTCCGTTCCACGACGAGTAGGGAGAGGCGATGGCGAGGAAAGCACTGATCAATAAGAGCAAGCGGGAACCGAAGTTTTCCGTCCGCAAGCAAACCCGTTGCAGCCTGTGCGGACGGATGCACGGGTACATCGGAGACTACGGGATTTGCCGTTTGTGCTTCCGGAAGCTGGCGCTCATGGGCGAGATCCCGGGCGTCAAGAAGGCGAGTTGGTGAGATCAATGATTCCGTACCCGGTCGGCGACATGTTGACGCGGATCCGCAACGCGAGTGCCTGCTATCATGCGAGCGTGTCGATGCCGCACTCGAAGCTGAAAGAGGCGGTCGCGCGCATCCTCGAAGCGCAAGGCTACATCAATGGATTCGAGGTTGTGGAGATGAGTCCTCAATCGGAGCTGCGCATCGAGTTGAAGTACAGGGGCGAGCGCACCAAAGCCGAGCGAGCGATCAGCACGTTGCGTCTCGTCAGCAAGCCGAGTCGGCGCGTCTACGTCGCGAAGGGCGAGATCCCGAAGCCTCTTGGGGGGATGGGAATCAGCATTCTGTCGACATCCTTGGGCGTTCTTTCGGGCGAAGAGGCGGAGGCACGCGGCGTCGGCGGCGAAGTCCTCTGCGAGGTCTGGTAGGGAGGGTCCGAGCGATGTCGAAGGTCGGCAAGGTACCGGTTACGATCCCTGACGGCGTTGAGGTGAAGGTCGCCGGAGGGTCGATCGCCGTCGAGGGGAAGCACGGACACCTTCGGCAAGCGTATCGGCCGGACATGGTCGAGATTCTCGTTGCGGAGGGCACGGCAACCGTCTCGCGACGCGGGGAAGGAAAAGCTCACAGGGCGTATCAAGGCCTCTACCGAAGCCTGTTGGCGAACATGGTCGTCGGAGTCTCCGAACGGTGGGAGAAGAGGCTGATCATCCGGGGGTTGGGATACAGGGCACGCCTCCAAGGGTCGACGATCGTCCTCGATCTTGGCTACTCCGATCCCAAAGAGCATGAGGTTCCGGACGGCGTCGAGGCGGAGCTGCCGAACCCGAACGAGATCATCCTGCGAGGTGCCGACAAACAGCAGGTCGGGCACGTCGCAGCGAAGATTCGTGCCCTTCGCAAGCCGAACGTATACGACGGGAAGGGAATTCGATACAAGGATGAGCAGGTCCTGCAGAAGGCAGGCAAGCTCGGCGGCCAAGCGGCCGTATAGGGAGTCGGGTGGGGATGGCACGGACGAATCGAACGCTGGAGCGCATCAGGCGACACCGCAGGATCCGGAAGCGGGTTCACGGGACCGGAGAGCGGCCGCGGCTCTGTTTCACGAAGACTCTTAGGCACTTGTACGCGCAGGTTATCGACGATGAGGTAGGAGAGACGTTGGTCTATGCCTCGACCCTCGATCGGGAGGAGCGGGACGACGTTCGGGGACCGAACGTCGAGGCCGCGAAGATCCTGGGCGCGCGTCTCGCTACCGCGGCTCTGGAGAAGGGAGTTCGCGCCGTCGTGTTCGATCGGGGAGGCTATCCATACCACGGTGTCGTGTCCGCGTTCGCTCAAGCGTGCCGCGAAGGAGGATTAGAGTTTTGATCAGCCACGACGAATTCGAGAACGAGATCGTCGACATCCGCCGAGTGAGCAAGGTCACCAAGGGTGGGCGCAACCTGCGATTCCGCGTCACGATCGTCGTCGGCGACAGGAAGGGTCGAGTCGGCGTCGGGGTGGGGAGTACACGCGAGATCCCGAGGGCCATTCACCAAGCTATTCGCGATGCGAAGAAGAACCTGGTGCACGTGAACACGGAGGGTGCCACGATTCCACACGAGGTGATCGGGAAGTTCAAAGCGGGCCGGATCCTGTTGAAGCCTGCGTACCCCGGGACCGGTGTGATCGCCGGCGTTACGGTCGGAGCGATCTGCCGACTTGCCGGGATCGAGGACGTGCTGACGAAAGCGATCAGAACGACGAACCCGCTGACACTGTCACGCGCGACGTTGGAAGGGCTCTCGCGGCTTCGCAGCCGGCAAGAGGTCGAGGAATTGCGCGGTGTGAAGCAGGTTGCCGAGGAGGGCGAGCAGGATGAGACTTGAGGATCTTCGCCCGACGAAGGGGAGCACTCACCGGCGCAAACGGGTTGGTCGTGGGTACGGCTCCGGCCGTGGCGGGCACGAGAGCGGTCGAGGCACGAAGGGACAGAACTCGCGCAGTGGTGGCGGCGTTCGCGTCGGTTTCGAGGGTGGCCAGACGCCGATCTGGATGCGTTTCCCGAAACGAGGGTTCAAGAACTTCACACGCGTTGAGTATGTCTGCGTGAATGTTGACACGCTCGATGCTCGATTCTCCGAGCGAGACGAAGTGACGCCGGAGGTTCTTCGAGAGATGAAACTCGTCAAGGGTCGCACGAACTGTCTGAAGGTCCTCGGAAGGGGCGAGATCACGAAGCCGCTAACGGTTCGAGCACACCGATTCGCGGAAAGCGCGAAACGGAAGATCGAAGCGGCGGGCGGTAGCGCCGAGGTGATCTAGCCGGCATGTGGGAGAAGTTCGCAAGCCTGTTCAAAGTACCTGAGCTACGGAAAAGGATTCTCTTCACGCTCGGAGCGATCATCGTCTTCCGGCTTGGCACGCACATCACCGTTCCGGGCATCGATGTGGAGGCACTCCGCGCCTTCTTTGAGCAGCAGGGTGGAGGGATCTTCGATTTCCTGAACATGTTCACAGGAGGTGCGTTGCAGCGGTTCTCGCTGTTCGCCCTCGGCGTGACGCCGTACATCAACGCGTCGATCATCTTCAGTCTTCTGACGTCGGTCATTCCGAAACTCAAGGAGTTGCAGCAGCAGGGCCGTGAAGGGCGTAGGAAGATCACATCGTACACGCGGTACGCGACGGTTGCGCTGGCGATCGTCCAGGGGGCTGCGATGACGTCCTTGATCCGAAGTGCCGTGCCCGGCGGGGCGACGATCTGGTTCTACGTCACGTCGATCGTGTCGGTGACGACCGGAACGATCTTCCTGATGTGGCTGGGTGAGCGGATCACCGAAAACGGGATCGGGAATGGGATCAGCATGATCATCATGGTCAGCATTCTCTCCCGGTTCCCGGCGAGCCTCCGCGACATGTGGGTGTCCATCAGCACGGGCTCAGCGCATCCGTTCTGGGGGCTGGCGTTCATCGCACTTCTGATCATCGTGATTGCAGGGATGACGATGGTCCAGCAGGGACAGCGCAAGATTCAGATCCAGTACGCGAAGAGAACGTCGGGGCGACGGATCTACGGCGGGCACTCCTCGCACCTCCCGTTGCGCGTCAACCAAGGGGGCGTCATTCCGGTTATCTTTGCCTCGGCCCTCTTGAGCCTTCCGGTGACGATTTTCAACGCGATTCCGGCGCTGAAGCCGTTCGTGTACTTGATTGCGACCGGCAGCCCGTTGTACATCACGATTTACGTCCTCCTCATCTTCTTCTTCACGTACTTCTACAGCTCCATCGTCTTCGATCCGAACGATATCGCGAAGAACGTGCGTGAATCGGGAGGGTTCATTCCCGGTGTGCGGCCCGGCCGGCCGACGGCCGACTACATCACGAGTGTCTTGAATCGACTTCTGCTGATCGGAGCGCTGTTCCTGTCAGCGGTCGCGGTGTTGCCGTTCATTCTCTCGTCCGTCAGCAATCTGCAGAGCATGTTCCTGGTCGGAGGCACCTCGCTCTTGATCGTCGTCGGTGTGGGGATTGATACGCTGATGCAGATCGAGGCACACCTCGTCATGCGCCACTACGAGAGCCTCACCAAGTCGGGGCGACTCCTCGGGAGAAGAGGTTGAGCCCGCAACTCACCCGCGTTGCGCTCCTCGGTCCTCCCGGCGCGGGGAAGGGGACTCAGGCGAAGCGGATCGTCGCGGAGACGGGTCTCACTCATCTCTCTACCGGTGATATCTTGCGGGACGAAGTGGGTCGAGGGACGGAACTCGGACAGGCCGCGAGAGGATTCATGGATCGCGGAGAGCTGGTCCCGGACGGCCTGATCGTGGACATGATCGGCGGTCGGATCGGCGATGCGCGTTCAGGCTTCCTCCTCGACGGGTTCCCGCGCACGGTCGCGCAGGCCGAAGCGCTCGATCGGATCAGTCCCCTCGACGTCGTGATCAACATCGACTTGCCTCGCGAGGAGGTCATCGCCCGGCTGACCGCGAGGCGGGTCTGCGAAAACTGCGGGCGGATTTACAACCTGGCGTTTCAGCCGCCGGAGGATCCTTCGACTTGCGCAGCCTGCGGCGGGCGACTCTGCCAGCGCGACGACGACCGCGAGGACGTGATCTCTCATCGCTACGATGTGTACGAGAACCAGACTGCGCCTCTGATCGAGTTCTACCGCGGCCGCGAGCTTCTCCAGGAAGCCGATGGGCGGATGGGAAGCGATGCGGTTTTTGAGCGCGTTCTGGAAATCCTCGGTACATGATCACGATCAAGTCTCCTGCAGAGATCGGGATTCTGCGCGAGAATGGAAAGATGCTCGCTGCGATTCTTGACGAACTGCGCGGCGAAGCCGTCCGTGGAAAGACGACCGCCTTCCTCAATCGGCTCGCGGAGCGGAGGATACGCGAAAGCGGTGGCGAACCCGCGTTTCCGAAGTTCGCCGGCTTCCCGGGGTCGATCAACGCATCGCTGAACGAAGAGGTAGTGCACGGTGTTCCTTCTGAGGAGAGGTCGCTTGAGGACGGAGACGTTCTCTCGATCGACATCGGGCTCGTGCGAGACGGATTCTGCGTTGACATGGCGACCACCTTCCCAATCGGCGTAGCCGAATCGGAGATGCGAAGACTGCTTGAGGTCGGGGAGAAGAGCTTGTGGAAGGGGATCGATCAAGTTAGAATGGGCAATCGCTTGTCCGATGTCTCGCATGCGGTCGGCTCCTTCGTCGAAGAAGCCGGATTCTTTGTTGTGCGCGAGTATGTCGGACACGGAATCGGAAGAGCCCTGCACGAGGATCCCCAGATTCCGAACTACGGTCCGCCCGGTCGGGGACCCCGCCTTCGGCCAGGAATGGTGTTGGCGATTGAACCGATGGTCAAGACGGACGACCTGCCGACGCGAACGGCGGATGACGGCTGGACCGTTGTGACGGCTTCTGGAGGTTTGAGCGTGCACTTCGAGCATACCGTCGCGTTGACGGAGGAGGGACCGGAGGTCTTGACGAGTAAGGAGGTGAGCCCAGGCGCGCGTGGCAACTGACGAGAAGCGTGGCAAGAAGGACGTAATGCGCGTTCGCGGAGACGTAATCGAGAGCCTTCCTGGCTCGACGTTTCGTGTGAAGCTGAGTAATGGACACGTCCTGCTCTGCCATATCTCCGGGAGGATCCGGAAACACTACATCAGAATCCTCACGGGGGATCGCGTGATCGTTGAGCTGTCGCCTTACGATCTGACGAAGGGTCGGATTGTGTATCGCGAGAGCTAGAGAGGCGTCTGGAGAGAACATGAAGGTACGAAGCTCCGTCAGGAGAATCTGTGCGCACTGTAAGGTGATTCGGCGCAGCGGCCGATTGAGAGTCGTCTGCAGGAACCCGAAGCACAAGCAGCGCCAAGGCTAGGGGGAAGCTGCATGGCACGTATCGCCGGAGTCAATCTGCCTAACAACAAGCGGATCGAGATCGCGCTGACCTACATTTTCGGGATCGGCCGGACACGCGCGGCGGAGGTCATCGAGAAGACGGGGATCTCGGCCGATGTCAGGGTGAAGGATCTGACGGAGAACGAAGTTGCCTCGCTCCGTCGAGAGGTCGAGCAGTACATGGTAGAAGGTGACCTCCGTCGGCGGATTCACTCGAGCATCCAGCGACTGAAGGACATCAATGCATACCGAGGGTCGCGCCACAAGAGAAGGCTTCCGGTCCGCGGGCAGCGCACGAGGTCGAACGCGCGCACATGGAAGGGTCCGCGCCCGGCGAAGGCCGGGAAGAAGAGGTAGAGATGGCGAAAAACATTAAACTTGAGCGTGCGATCATCCACATTCACGCGACGTTCAACAACACCATCATCACGGCGACCGACCCGAACGGGAATCCGATTGCTTGGAAGAGCCCGGGGGCCGTCGGCTACAAGGGATCGCGAAAGGGGACACCCTACGCGGCGCAGATTGCGGCGGACTCGTTAGCCCGCGAGATGAAGGAGTACGGCGTCCGATCGGTTGCGATTCGCGTCAAAGGGACGGGGTCGGGACGGCAGTCGGTCGTGCAGACGATCAAGGCATCAGGGATTCGCGTCGAAGAGGTGAAGAACGTCACGCCGCTTTCTCACAGCAAGGGGAGAAGATAATGGGACGAGATACCGGTCCTCGGTGCCGTCAGTGCCGCCGAGAAGGGGAGAAACTCTTCCTGAAGGGGGATCGCTGCTACTCACGGAGCTGCCCGTTCTCACGAAGAGCGAAGCCGCCGGGTGAGGGACCTAGGCGGCGTCGCCCACGACGCAGCCAGTACCAGATCCATTTGCGCGCGAAGCAGAAGGCGAGACGGATCTACGGCGTTCGCGAGCGGCAGTTCCGGAGTTACGTCGCGCAGGCGAAGCGAAAGAAGGGGATCACAGGCGAAGCCTTGCTCGTGCTGCTCGAGCGGCGCCTCGACAACATGGTCTACCGCGCCGGGTTTGCGTCATCGCGGCAGCAAGCGCGACAGATGATCTCCCACGGGCACTTCGCGTTGAACGGCCGGCCGACGAACGTCCCGTCCGCACTGTTGCGGGTCGGAGATGTCGTGTCGATCAAGGAGGCTCGCCGGAGCTGTGTCAAGGGAATCGTCGATGCGAACCAAGGACGCGACCGTGCGCCGTGGATCGAGGCGAACAGCGAGACGATGGTCTTCTCGGTCATCGCTCCGCCCAACGTGGAACAGACGCGGCAGACGATTGCGGCGAATCTGATCGTTGAACACTACTCCCGCTAGGAGGGGTCGATGGAGGAATTGATCTTCCCCAGACAGATCAAGGTAGAGACGCTCACCGAGACCGGCGGGAGAATCGTCATCGAGCCACTCGAGAGCGGGTTCGGGATCACGCTCGGGAATTCCCTGCGGCGAACGCTTCTCTCGGGAATTCCCGGGGCCGCTGTCGTCCGCGTTCGTTTCGCAGGCAAGTACCACGAGTACGACACGATAGAGGGTGTGAAAGAGGACGTTCTCGAGATCATCCTCAACCTGAAGGGGCTCGCGCTTCGAGTAAGTGACGATGAGGTGAAGCGACTGACCCTCGAGAAGAAAGGAGCGGGCGAGGTCAAGGCGTCGGACATCCATGTGCCGCCCGGCGTCGAAATCGTGAACCCTGGCCTTCACATCGCCACGCTCAATTCCAAGGGGGCCCTCGATCTGGAGATCGAGGTAGAAGCCGGATTCGGATACGTGGCGGCCGAGCTAAACCGGCTGGAGGACTCGCCCCTCTCGGTGATCCCGATCGACGCAGACTTCTCGCCGGTGAAGAAGGTGAACTTCGTCATCGAGGACACACGTGTCGGTGGTAGGACCGGCTACGAGCGGATGATCCTCGATCTGTCGACCGACGGAGGAATCCGACCTGAGGAAGCGCTTTCGGAGGCAAGTCGCCTGCTGCAGCGTCATCTCGACCTGTTCAAGGACTTTGCCGAGCACCCGTTCGGCGTGTCGATCGAAGAGGGTGAGGGCTTGGCCGAAGAGGGGCTTTCTGTTGCGCTGCTCGATCTCGACATAGACCAACGCGCCTGCAACCTCCTTCATGAGGCGGAGATCACGACTCTGAATGGGCTGCTCGCGCATCCTCGTGAGGAACTGCTAGACATACACGGTTTCGGAGCGAAGACGCTGAAGAAGGTCGAGGAGCGGCTCAGCGAGCTCGGATACACCCTACAAAGCGAAGGGGAGCTGCGCGATGAGGCATAGACGCACGGTCGACAAGCTCGGATTGACGACGGGGCATCGGCGGAGTGTATTGGCGAACTTGGCCAACGCCCTCATCCTTCATGCGAAGGTCGACACGACGTTCACTCGAGCCAAGGCTGGACAACGTTTCGCTGAGCGGCTGATCACGCTGGCGCGGCGCGGAGACCTGCACGCGCGCCGGATCGCGTTCTCGCGACTGGGCGACAAGGCGGCGGTTGACAAGCTGTTCAGCGAGATTGGGCCAGCGTTTGTCGATCGAGCCGGAGGCTACACACGCGTCGTGAAGCTCGGCCCACGCCGTGGCGACGGCGCGGAGCGGGCACGATTGATGCTCGTCGAGCACTAGACGATCGCGAGCAGACAGCGTTTACACAGAACCGGCGACCTCGGCACGCGAGGTCGCTTCTCTTATGCATCGCTCGTGGTCGGGGGTGCTTGGCCGAGGCGCGCACGGAGACGGCGGAGCATGTCGGCCGTCATTGTTGCGAGGTCGTAGTCCGGTCTCCAGTCCCACTCGTCGTGTGCGGCGTCATCGTCGACCGTCTTCGGCCACGAGTCTGCGATCTGCTGTCGGAAGTCGGGCTCGTAGGAGCAGACGAAGTCCGGCAAATGACGCGTGATCTCCGTGGCCAGTTCCGCAGCTGAGAAACTCATGGCTCCGACGTTGAACGTGCAACGGTGGCGGAGCCTGGAAGAGTCGGCGTCCATCAGATCGAGCGTCGCCTTGATGCAGTCAGGCATGTACATCATCGGCAGCACCGTCTCCGGGCCGACGAAACACGTGTATTCTCCGCGATCGAGGGCGTGGTAGAAGATCTCGACGGCGTAGTCGGTGGTACCCCCGCCGGGGGGCGTTTCGCTGGAGATGATTCCCGGATACCGAAGGCCGCGAACGTCGAGCCCGTATCGCGCTGCGTAGTAGTCTCCAAGAAGCTCGCCTGCCACCTTGGTAATCCCGTAAACCGTGGTCGGTTGAAGTACGGTCTCCTGCGGAGCCGGATCCCGAGGCGTCTGGGGCCCGAACACCGCAATCGAGCTGGGAAGGAAGACCTGATCGAGTTTCTTGTCGCGTGCGACCTCGAGAACGTTGATCAGCCCGTCGATGTTCACCTGCCATGCGAGGAGCGGGTTCTTTTCGCCGGTCGCAGACAGGATGGCGGCGAGATGGTAGACGGTTCCGACGTTGTGCCCGTCGAGTGCAGCGGCGAGCTGCCGCCGATCGGCGACGTCAACCGTGATGAACGGTCCGGAGTTCCGAAGCGCTTCGCTTGGTGGCGTTCTGTGGCCTGCGGCAACGACGGACTCGGCTCCGTGGCGCTCTCGCAGCGCGAGCGTGAGTTCGGAGCCGATCTGCCCGACGGCTCCGGTGATGAGGATTTTCTTCATTGTGGCGTCCCATCCCCTCTTTCCGGCGTGATGACATCGATTGTACGCGACCGCGCGCTGTTTCATCACGGTCGGTCCATGCGACGCGACCAGCTTCCTCATGTGAGCGACCTGCGAGTCCGGCCGGACCGGGTGCGTTTCGTCTCGATCGTCTTTTCGGCTTGCGTGAGGACGCGCATCTCGAGGGCACGACCTTTCCGATTGCAGATTTCTCAGTTCCTGTCTATACTCGCGCAACATGGTCGCGGCGATCGGTATCGACATCGGAGGGACATTCATTGACCTCGTGATTGCCGAGGAGGCAGGCGTACGGTACGTCAAGGTGCCTTCGACGCCCGACGCGCCGGCCGAGGGAGTGCTGAATGGGCTGAAGCGTCTCGTTCAGACGAGCCGGATCGTTCCGCGCGATGTACGGCGGGTGATTCATGGTTCGACGGTCGCAACCAACGCTCTTCTGGAGGGATCGTGGGGGCGAACGGCCCTTGTCACGACGCGAGGGTTTCGCGACGTTCTCGAGATCGGGCGACAGGACCGACCTCAGTTGTACGATCTCTTCTACGAGCGGCCTCCGTCGATCGTCCCGCGGGATCTGCGCTTCGAAGTGACCGAGCGTCTCTCTGCGGACGGGAGCGTCCACGTCCCCCTCGATCGGGAGGACATCGAGGATCTCATACCGATCCTCCGGGAGGCGGAGATCGGTGCGGTGGCTGTCGTCTTTCTCTTCTCATTCCTTGAGCCGGCACACGAACGTGAGGTGAAGCGGATGCTCTCCTCGGCGCTACAAGTGCCGATTGTGATTTCCTGCGAGGTTTTACCGGAGTTCCGCGAATACGAGAGGACGTCGACCACGGTGGTCACGGCTGCGCTTCGGCCGATCGTCGGGGACTACGTGACGCGCCTGGAGGACGGAGGTAGGGCGCTCGGTCTCCCGAAGCATTGGCAGATCATGCAGTCGAGCGGGGCCGTAACGAGCGCGGAGATCGCGGAGCGAGAGCCTGCGCGCGTCGTCCTGTCGGGGCCCGCCGGCGGTGTGGAAGGTGCGAGAGCGATCGGGGCGGCGATCGGGGAGACGGACCTGATCACGATGGACATGGGCGGTACCAGTTGCGATGTGGCTCTGATCCGTGACGGGCGAGTCGCCTGGTCGACACGGGGGAAGATCGGAGGACACCCGATCGGCCTTCCGATGGTGGAGATTCACACGATCGGCGCGGGCGGCGGAAGCGTCGCGTGGGTCGACAGTGGAGGAGCCCTGAGAGTGGGCCCGGAGAGCGCTGGAGCGACGCCCG
>Ga0272443_10001874_pt1 | contig 28611 bp, 20 predicted proteins | sample SSMAcet12_FD_193581 | JGI IMG/M metagenome (GOLD analysis project Ga0272443, IMG submission 193581) | Marine sediment archaeal communities from Little Sippewissett salt marsh, Falmouth, MA, United States - SSM-Acet-12 | ecosystem: Environmental > Aquatic > Marine > Wetlands > Sediment ... | reverse complement strand
TATAAAAGGTTACGTGCCGAGAATCTATGAAATAGACCTGTACATCTCCTTGTCTGGACAAGAATGACAGGTCGGCAAATATGAGTATATCTGGTCCGTAAAGATGTGACCGCGCTCAACTACTTCGATTTCATGCAGAACTTCGGACATTGTTTCCTGAAAAAGCAAAACACCCTCTACGGCTACGTGGAGGGTGCCTTGAGAATGTGCTTGTACCCGCGGCGGGATTCGAACCCACGGCCTTCTGCTCCGGAGGCAGACGCTCTATCCAACTGAGCTACGCGGGCGGGCATGTCAAGCGCGGAGTAACATAGCCGCTCCGGACAGGAGTGTCAACGCTGGAGGGCACATATATTCTCTCGCAAATCTCGCCCTGCATGCAATGGCTATCAGTTGTATATGTCATTGCCCGTCCCAGATTCAGAAATGTCAGGTTTCCGCAGCGCTGACGATCTGAGACAACATCGTCGGGTGGCCCGGGATGGAAATCTCGGGTTTCATATGGAAGTTCCTGTTTGGACTCTCGGCGTCTGATGACACAAGTGAACCCTGTTGGACAATCCGCCGATGGGCGGACAGGACCAATGAACAGCGAGAGCGCTTTGTCCCTTCCGGTCCTCGCAATGACACAAAAGAGATCGTATAACAGCATAGTAGAAGCCGGAATTGCACGTCCTTCGGACATGCGAGCTTGCGACTTCGTCGCTGCGGTCCAAGCTGTCCGGGCCACATTTTAAAGTGTCAGGTCTCTGTAGCGCTGACGATTTGAGACAACTTCGAAAATGTTCGAGGGGGATCACTACGCGAACCTACGGTCCGCTGGTGATGACATGGTGTAAGAGAACCCGAGACGCGGTGGTCCCGGGCTACGTAAACTCAATTACCAGGAAAGTCTCAAATTGTCTCAGGGAGAGGAGTGTGAGATTAAGAGTTAAATCATAGTTAATGGGCTAAAATGAGAATAACCGCATATATCACTAAAGCAACAATTATACTAAGGACGATCCATTCTCTTGTTCCGAAGTGTGATGCAACATACCTACCAGCCAAATACGGTTCTGTAGGTTCTGGTTCAGGATGTTGATACCAGTTTTCCCCAAGTTTGTATCCACAATAGTGACACACCTTTGCCTCAGGTAATATTGATTCTGCACAATTAGGGCAGGGTACTCGTCGGGATTGATTTTGTTCAAGAGTTTTTTCCTTCTCTATTTCTTTTAGATTTGGTATTATGAGAACTAGTATTATTGCAAAAGGTCCAAGCAGTACTCCTAATAAAAACCATCCGCATCCTGACCGTCCTTTATTGGAAGCCGCTACTGCAGATACTATCCCGAATAATAGCCAGATGATTACATATTCCATATGCTCTCCCTAAGATTACCAAGCTTAAGCAAAAGTACTGTAGTCAGGTAGCCCGGGACCACCGTGTCCCGGGAAAATATTACTACGAGATTGCTTCGGGTTCCTTTGGAACCCTCGCAATGACACAAGGGAAGATCCATAGAAAAGACCCGGATATGGAAGCTTCCCGGGTCTCGAAGGATTCAGTTTTTTTTTCGTCGCACCGTGCAGCCTTGACGCGGCACATGGCTCCGGCGTCGGGTGGCCCGACTTGCTTGTCAAGTCGGGTTTCTCAAAACAAGTGAACCCTGTTGGACAATCCGCCGATGGGCGGACGAGACCAACAGGGCCATAGATCATTGGCGCTGGATTGCCCGGTCAAGTACGCCCGAGGCGTACAAGCCGGGCAATTACAGTAGTTTTTATCGTCCCGCGAATACGCCTAAGGCGTATAAAGCTTTGGCGCGACACTACGCGGCACGTCAGGTGTCCTGGTTATTCAGCTCGCAGCTCATTAGCAGGGTTCAACCGGACTACTTGGGCTGTTTTAATGGAAACTGTTACAAAAGCAATAATTAATGACGCCAGCCCTGCGACTATGAAGGGTATGGCAAGCAGAAGAATGTGTTGGTCAAACTGTTCCAGCCACTTTTTCATCACATACCACGCGACAGGCCAAGCGATCACATTGGCGACCAGCACCCATTTCAACAAGTTCTGGCTGAGTAGCCAGAGGATCCCGGATTCGCTGGCCCCGAGCACTTTCCGCACCGAGATTTCACGGCGTCGCTGTTCCGTTGTGTAGGTGGTCATCCCGAATATGCCCAGCGCCGCGATCAGGATCGCCAAAATAGAAAACGCCCCTGCATTTGCGGCAAACCGTTCGTCCGAGTTGTACTGCTTGGTGAACATGTCATCGAGGAAATTGTAGCCGAAAAGCTGCTGGCCGTAGACTTCACTGAAAATCTTCCTCGTCTGTGCGACAGCTTCGGGAATCCTGCCCGCGGGCAACCGAACATACGTTCTGGTGGAATAGAGGCTTTTGTTGGTTATCACGACCGGCTGCAAACCCTCTCGTGCGGACCTGAAGTTGAAATCGGCCACAACGCCAACAATCGTCCTCGGGTCGCCGTTGACCATTACCGTTACCCCGATTGGATTTTCAAGTTCCAGAGACTTGACCGCTTCTTCGTTTACGACGATGGAGCGGTCGACGTCCACATCGTTGTCCATATAAAGGGCGCGGCCCTCGATCAGCGGAATCTTTACCGCGTCAAGCCAGTCACCCCGTACCTCAAAGATAATGGCTCCGCCCGAATTGTCCTGGTCCTCAGGCAAATCCGGTATACGGATGTTTACCCAGGGGAGGTCCGGTCCGGGTGTGTTGTTCGACGTTCCGGCAGCCAGTATCGTTGGATCGGCATTTAACCGGCGAAGGAACTCGTCTTTCTGATCGTCCGTTCCGAGGTTCGAGATCTCAAAGACCATCACCTGTTCACGGTCATATCCCATGTCGAGGTTCAGGATGTATTTGATCTGGTCTCGCATGATCAGTACGCTGATGATCAGTATTACCGAGATCGCAAACTGCAGCGTGGTCAAGGATTGGCGGAGGATGATACCCGCGCGGCTGGCGCGAAAATCGCCCCTGAGCACCTCCACGGGCTTGAAGGCCGTCAGGACGAACGCTGGATAGATCCCGGAGATCAACCCTGTCAGCAGCGTCGCTCCGAGAAAGATGCCCAGTACCTCGGGTGAAGAGAAAAGCAGACCGCTGATGTCTTTGCCCAGTGAATTCGCCAGCAAAGGTGCGGAGACTTCGACAATCACCATGGCGATCAACGCGGCGATAAAGGTCATCAACACCGATTCCCCGAGATAGCTGCGGATCAGGTCGGAGCGGGTAGCGCCGAGAGTTTTCCGCATACCCACCTCGCGCGCCCGTTTCAGCGCCCTGGCTGTGGTGAGGTTGATGAAGTTAATCGCGGCGATAAGCAAGATTCCCAGAGCGATAGCGCCGAGCACCCGAAGCGTACCGATATCGCTCGGATTCGCGTTGATCCAGTTATAGTTCTGGTTGGCAGAGTGAAGGTGGATGTCGGTAAGCGGCATAAATGTCGGGTAGAGGCCATCCCAGCCCATGCGTTCGGTCAGCAGTTCGTGCAATCGAAGTTCAATCGCTTCAAAATCCGCCCCCGGGACAACCTTTGCATAAACCAGCACCCAGAGGTTGTTCCATGCATTGAACCAGTAGGCGTTTTCCTCGTTCAAATAGACCGGGAGCACCATGCCGAATTGCATATGAGATCGAGCGGGTGGGTCCGCGATCACCGCACCAACCACCGCCTCGCCCAGACCTGCCGCTATCACGGGTTTCCCGACGGGATTCTCCTTGCCATAGAGCAGTTCCGCTGTGGATTGGGTCAGGATGATCGAATTGGGCGTGCCGAGCGAGCCCTCCTTGGTGCCAGCGATGAGTTTGTAATCAAAAACGCTCAGGAAAGAAGAATCCGCATAGACCGTTTCAACGCTTACGCCACGGCTCTGGTTGGGTGGGAGGTCAGCTCGCTGCACGCTCCTTGGTCCCCAAGCCTGCATTCGGACCATGGCCTCAACCTCGGGGAAATCGGCGAGCATTTGCACGGCGAGTGCGCCTGATGTGGGAGCATGATACTCCCTGAATTCGCCCTCCCAGTAGATGCGTGAGTAGAGTCGGTAGATGTTTTCGGAATCGGGGATGGAGCGATCATAGATCATGTCATCGTAGGCGTAAAGCGCGACCACCAATGCCGCGCCAAGGCCGACTGAGAATCCCAGCAATGTGATGATCCAGTAGGCCCTGTTTCGGTTCAAATGACGGGCGATGAACCGGAGATAGTGTCCGAACATGTAAACCCTCAATTCGCAAGAGTCGGCTCAACAGAAAACAGGGTAGATATAGATACCCCCACGGACTGTGACAAATATGCAATCACAGTCCGCGGGAATACAGGGTAGAGGAGGAAAAGAATGTTAATCTTTTTTCAAGCTCACTCTGCCATCGGAGACACGCAGGTTCACTCGCGCTTTGCCGCCAGCAAGCTCCCACTCACGGAAATGATCGTCTTCATCAATTTCCTTGAATTCACGAGTCGCCCGGGCGCGTCCATCGTCAAAATCGGCGTAAAACTGTCCACCGCCACTCAGAACCGTCAGGTAGAGCTCACCATCATCTGCGGTCAGGCGGTAGCGGCCTTCATCGTGCAGTTTCGTGGCAATCTCGATGCTGCCATCCTCCGTGCGGCCGATGATTTCGCTGAAATCACCTTGAGTTGCGAAAAATTCGCCGTCATCGAGGACTACATCAAGGGTTCCTTTTCCACCGATCATTTCGATAGAACCATCATCGAATTCAAACTCGAAATCGGACCCTCCCAAACTCTCGAGTATGGCCCGTCCATCTGACATTGTAACTGAGACCGAACCATCGATATCGCGAATTCGGACGTTGTCATCATCCAGCCGCAACCGCAGACTCACACCACGTGGAGCTTCAATGCGAATCGTGTAATCCTCGTTCCACCTGATCATGCCCATGGAATTGAGTTGCACCTCTTCGTCACGAATCCTCAGGTTTCCACTCTCTTCACGGACCTCGAAACCGAATTCGGTCATCCGCCAGTTTCTCCCGAATCCTGTGACATCCAGACGGTATTCGACAAAGACATGAACATCTTTCCGGTCCGATCCGACAATTGTAAGGTCGGCGTCGTTACAGGTCAGATAAATCGTACCATCTTTGTCAATGGAATAGGTCTTGTCCAGATCAAAACTTTCGTCATCCCTCGCCTGAGCCACACCCGACAGCATCAGTAATGCTGTAATGATTACGATTGTTCCGCGGAAACGCATGGTTTCTCCTCCCGTGTTGTTCAAGTGTAGGACGCTTTTATACGTAGGAAGGTTACGTTGTCTCTCGGGGGTAGAGGCTCTTGTGCCCGTTTGCAGGATTCGAGACTACTTTCAAACGATAATACCGGTACGTGGAGGCGAGAATGGAGGTTAAGTCCCGCTCCAGCAGGCAGAAAGGTCGATGGATTGCGGTTGCGGCGTGGGCTGCGCTGATATTTCTTCTATCATCCATGCCGGGATCAATGCTGGAACCGTTGCCCACCTTCCTCGGATGGGATAAACTTGGCCACATGATACTCTATGGTGCGCTCGGAGTACTGCTGTATCGTGCCGTTGAGACGAAAAGGTTCACACCTTGGTTGATCTGGCTTTTCTGTGTAGTTTACGGACTCACGGACGAGCTACATCAATACTGGATTCCCGGCAGGTTTGCGGATGTTTCGGACCTCGTTGCAGATGCTGTTGGGGCTGCAGCAGCCCTCTTCTGGTGGAACCATCACGCGAAGGTCGTAATGCGGAAGAATGCCGCGGGAAACTATTCAGATATCGATAATACAATAGGATAGAGGGGACAAGATGGTTAACAAAGTGATCCTCATCGGGAACCTTGGTAAAGATCCGGAGTTGACGTATACGGCGAGTGGAGTGGCGGTCGCGAAATGCTCACTGGCGACAACAGAGCGTTGGACGAGCAAGGATGGGCAGAAACAGGAACAGACCGAATGGCATAACCTCGTTTTCTGGCGCAAATCCGCCGAAATCGCCAACCAATACCTGCGCAAGGGATCCCGGATCTACGTCGAAGGACGGATTAAGTATCGTCAGTGGGAGGGCCAGGACGGTCAGACCCGCTACGCCACTGACATTGAAGTGCAGAATTTCCAATTTCTTACCCCACGCAGTGAAGGTAGTTCAGACTCTAGTGGCGGCAGTGGTTCCAAAGGTGGCTCCAAGTCCTCGGACGGTGATACACACTATGAGCCGATTGCCCCGAGTGGTGGTTCCAATGCCGAAGGCGACAGTTTTGGTAGTGGTGAAAGCGACGATCTGCCGTTCTGATCGTGGTCTCTACTGAAATCGGACCGCTCTTATGCTGTTTGCGTAAGTGTGGAAATACTGCGTACTATGAAGATAGGGTCTGTTTGGAGCTGGAGGGGGTTGTCCAAACGGCCTGCCAGCAGGTCCGCGAGAGCCGGATAGTCTCACGCAGAATGGATGTTCTGTGGTCGAGATGCAGGATGATGACATGAAACTGCTTTACCGAGTGAGCGCTCCGTTTCTTGCGTTGGCCCTTTTCACCGCACTTTCAGTATCTGGTTGCGGACGGCCTACGGTTGTAATTCCCCGTGAAGATCTTTTTGCCGCAAATGACCGATCTCAGGTCAGGCTTTCTCCCGACGGCAACTACCTCACTTGGATAGCAGATTACAACGGCGCATTGAATATCTATATCCGGACTGTTGGTCAACACGACGACAGGCCAGTGACGGAGTATACCGAAAACGGTGTAAACAGCCACATTTGGGCGCGAAATAGCGTAACAATCCTCTTTTCCCGGCGTGATTCCGGGAAGACCCTCTACTACCTGCATGATATCACGACAGGCGAGACAAAGACCCTGCAAGACAAAATCGGCGAGGAGATCCAACAGAATCTTATCGTCGAGGTAGTGCAGTTCTCCGAGGAGAACTTCGATGAAGTCGCGTTGATGATGAACCGTCGCGACCCAAGCGTTTTCGACCTCTACAAGATGAACGTCCGAACCGGGAAGATGGGGTTAATCGCCGAGGGTAACTCACGTCTGCTAAGGTGGTATGTGGATACCGGTTTGCGGCTCACCGGGTACCTTCTCTCGGAAGATGATGGCGGGCAGAGTTTCTGGCGTTATGACCGTTCTGCAAAACAGTTTCGCCATGAGATCACCTGGACAATCAACGACGATTCGAGCTGGCCGGTTTTCTTTAACTCGGATGGCAGCGAGTGCATACTTCTCGACAGCAGAGGCAGGGACAACGTTGCCATCTACAACTACAACCTGAAAACCAAATCCAAGGAACTGATTATTGCCGATCCGGGTTATGATATCCGGATGATGCTCTACGATCGCAAGGATTTCAGAGTACTCGCGGCGATTATCAACGCGGATCGGTTGAGATATGTCCCGGTGGACGAGAGTATCGCTGGGGCGCTGGACTACCTGAAAAACGAGCTTGGTGAAAGCCAATACATTCTTGCCCGTTCCGAGGACAATTCCCGGTGGTTGATTGAGCAGATTCGGGATACATCTCCTGCGGTTTACTATCTCTACTCCCCTGCCGATTCGAAGTTGGAACGTCTCTTCTCGAGCAGCGATGATCTCCTCGGAATGCCCTTCGCCAAGATGAAGGCTATCGAGTTTACCGCGAGAGATGGATATAAAATTCCGGGATATCTTACCACACCTGTATATGGGAATGGTCCCTGGCCTACGGTACTGCTCGTACATGAGGGGCCCTGGCGGCGGGATAGCTGGGGATTCGATCCCGAAGTACAGTGGTTGGCGAATCGCGGATATGCCTGTCTGCAGGTCAATTTCCGTGGCTCCGCTAATTACGGGAAAGAATTCCTGAACGCCGGCAACCGCGAGTGGGGTGGCAAGATGCTTACCGACATCGAGGACGCGGCAAAATGGGCTGTGTCTGAAAAAATTGCCGATGCTGACCGGGTAGGGATTATGGGCGGTTCTTTCGGTGGCTATGCCGCAATCGCCAGCCTCTGTTTTACGGATGATGTTTTTGATGCCGCGGTGGCGGTAAATCCCTTCCTCAATGTTGGCGACTATCTCGCCTCAATCCCACCTACTTGGGAGGCGTACCGCACAAACCTTGAGCAGCGGGTGGGAATTGTGCCCCGGTACGAGAGCGGTTTGCGGCAGGGAGAAGTGAAAGACACATCCGATTGGTCCGAGATGGAGTGGGAGGAGATACGGCGTCTCGAAAGCATCTCTCCCTACTTTTTCCCCGATAAAATTGACGTTCCCCTGCTCATTGCCCAGGGACAACGGGATCCGCTTGCCAATCCGAAGGTCGCTGCGGCCTATGTGGAGAAGTTGAAAGAGGACGGCAAGAATATTGATTATGTGACCTACAAGAATTCCAGCCACAGCCTGACGGTTGAAGACAGGTTGGATTTTTACCAGCGGGCGGAGGTCTTCCTTGCCGCCTATCTGGGGGGACGGATCGAACATTAGCGGTTTAACTGGCGGACGTGAATGGACGCTCGGCGTTGATGGACAAGAAATGTGGAAGTAAAAAGGCGGGGCTCATTGAACCCGGCCTTTCTCTCTATTTTCCTTGTCTGGAAATCCAGCGGTCAATACGGTGAAGGGCCTGTACTACTGTTTCCGCTCCTGCTGTCCAGGAGACCCGGATATGGTTGTCCGCGCCAAAGAAATTGCCCGGAATGACCAGCACGCCCTCTTCATCCCGTAGCTTTTTCGCCAACTGAAGGCCGCTTGTTCCTGGTAGTTGCCAGAGGCCGAACCCTCCGCCCTTGGGCATCACTGTCTTAAACTTTCTGCCCGACGCCCGTTTCTTGAGAAAGCGATCGACATGTTGCCGGGCCTCTTCAATCTGGGCTATCGCCTTTTCCCGGAGGCCGCCGATCAACTCCTCCTGAGTGAAAACCCGGTGTGCGATCCACTCGCTCATAAACGGGTTTATGACACCGAGGTGGTCATAGGCACGGTAGGCCGCGTTGACGACCGCGTGGGAGGCTATCGCCCATCCGCCGCGAATGTTGCCCAGCCCCCAGACTTTTGTGAGGCTGCTCGTTACATAGAGGTTCGGAGCTTTTAGGGCACAGCTTCTTCCCGCCTGGTTCACCAACCACTCGCGGTACACCTCGTCAACGAGGACGAAACGTTCGCCACCAACACCCTCCGCGAGTCGGGTCAGGTCGGCATCCGAGGTGAACTGGCCGGAGGGGTTGTGGGGGTTCGAGAGCACGATTCCACGCGCACCTGTCGCATAGGCGAGGCTGACGAGTTCATCAATGTCCAGAGCCCAACCATGCTTTTCCACTCGCTCAAAGGGAACAATGCGGGCGCCAAGTGCGCGAGCGGGATGGCTGATGCATTCATAGACGGGAGTTTCAACAAGGAGGACATCCCCGGGATTCAACATTACGGAGAGTAGCAGAAAATTTGCCATCGAGGTACCCTGCGTGGAGAGAACGTTGTCGCTGTTCACGCCGTAACGTTCGGCGATAGCGGAACGCAGGGGAGGGTAGCCGTATTCATTTGAACCTGCGATGGGAACTTCCGCCGCATCCACCCCGAGGTCCTTCAACGTCGTGACGAGTGCAGGTAGTCCGGAGCTGGCGAGATTCAGGTTATCCGGATTGGAGAAATCAATGGCGGTTTTTACCCATTCCATATAGGGAATCGTATCAAATCTCATGTTCTGCTCCGATAACGCCTTTTCAGGTGTTCCTAGAATGTGGGTGAGGAGGAACCGCGACGCTGGTCGAGCTTGACATCGCTCAGCATCGGCGCCTTGATTCCGATCCGAAGATAAAATCCTTGCCAACCACCAGTTGGGGTCCAGCTGAACGATCCACTCCAGCAGTGGAGGTCACGCGAGACACTCAATGTACCTGTTGTTACTTCCCTTGTCATCAGGTTGACCTGAGTACGGTAACTGAATGCCCAGCTCCTCGTAAGCTTTAGTGAGATCGAGCTGGAGAGGGAGAGGGTCTCTTTGATGTTCTCAGGGTCCGTACGAATGTTCTGATATGTCAGCGAATTGGAAAGCTTCAGCGGTGCGCCGCCTCTTCCTCCGCTGCCACCGCTCTGGCTGGTTGGGAGGTCCGTTTCGTATTCGGAAAACTGGTTGTCGAATTCGTTGCGAATGTTCTCGAGTTGCTGCTCTTCGAAGTCGAGTGTGTCTTCCGGCGCGCCTTCGTAGACGATACGGGATTCTCGTTTGATCAACGGGTTGCCAAATTCCAATGTAAACGAGGCGGAACCCGAGATCCGTTTCAGACGCAGGGGATCATAGGCGCTGCCACCAGTCCGGTTCATATAGAGTTTGTCTACTGTCTTTTTCGACTCGGAATCGTACTGGTAAAACGAGTGCGTAGACGAGAAGGAGAGGTTGAGCGACTTCAGCGGTCCCACCGCGGATTTGCTCGAGATAGGGCTTGCGCGCAGTGATGTGCTCAGGTCGGATATCCGCAGGCTGTCTGCCGCGAAGTTGTATGCCGAACTCACATTAACCGTGAAGAGATCGAATTTGTTCTCTTTTTCTACGCCCTCGGCATCCACATTAGACGTTTTCATCTGAAAGAGGTTGCCGATGGAGAAGTTTGTGGCGAACTGCCTGCCTGTTGGGGAGCCCCCTACAATGCGGCTTTTGTAGCGGTCCAGCTCTTCATCATACTTCACCCACTCAGCGTCGGACGTGTCGTAATATGTCTCTTCCAAGTGTTGATAGTATCCCCACTCTTTGTCGGAAAAATCCGGTTTCCAGTTGAGGCTTACGGACGGAGTGACTACGTGACGCACCGCCTTGATGCTGCCCTTTTCGATGTTGAACATGCCGTAAAACTTTGTGGAGGAGTTCAAGGAAGCGTTAAACGTCTGCCTTGTGAAAAATCCGCGCTCCTCCGTAGTGATCAGGTCACCATAATCGCTGAGCGAGTAGTTATAACGGCGCAGCATCCAGTCTGATTTAAAGTTTAGCGTCGGATTCAGGGTGATGTATTTCATCACTTTCTGCGGTGCACTGAACGCCACCGTATGCCCCATCGCACCTTCACTCTCCTCGTCGTAATTACCGTTCAGCGAGTCAGCATCAACGAGGTCCACATCCCGCTTGTAGCTGCCGGAGGTGCGGTAGGTGTAGGTGATTGTGTTATACCATTTATCCGGATCCTCCGGCCGCTCCGCTCCCGGCTCAATGCGCTCCTGCGGTGGTTGGTAAATCAGTGTTTTGTCCGAGGAAAGTTTTTTCTCAGCGGTGGGGAAGAGTTGTCGGGATCCGGAACTGATGCTGAAACTTGGGAACGTTTGTGAGTATTCCCCGGTGCGCAGGTTCTGGTCCTGGCTGAGGTTGAAAGACCCTGTCAAACCGAGGGTTGGCCAGGAGGTGGTCAACGTCGCGTCCGATGAGATCGTCTGCTTCAACTGCTGGTTTGCGGAGAGTGTCTGTGTTTTATAGAAGTCCGAGGAGGAGACGAAGTCGCCGTTGACGCGAAGGGTCGTCCTCTCGTTGATCTTCTGGTTGTGCTTGACCGCCAGGTTCCAGTATATCTGATCGTTTCGCTCATCTTTGTATGAGGCGGAAATGCCGCCAGTGTACAGGTACCGTTTGTTGTAGACGAGGTTGCTCCGGACACGGAATCCGCTCTCCTCGAAATAGTCCATCATCCCTTTGATGTCCCAGTAGTCAGATGCCGCCCAGTAATATCCGAGGTCGCGGATATAGCGACCTTGGGAACTGTCGTCTCCATAGGTGGGGATGAGGATGCCGCTGTGACGGCCGCCCTTGATTGAGAACATCGCGAATGGAAGTGCGGCTACCGGAACATCACCGAATCTCAAGACGACGGGTTTTCCTACTACCTTGTCGCCTCGTATCATCTTCATCTTGCTGCCGGTGAACTTGTAGTGTGGAGGGTCGGCATCGCAGGTGGTGAAGGCGCCGTCCTGGATGAAGAAAACGTCGTCAGTTACTTTCTGAATTCGATCGCCCCGGTAGAACCCTTCCGAAAAGTCGGTTGAACCGCCCTCGACATATCCCGCCTTCGTCTTCAGATTCACCCGCATCAACATCCCGTCCATTCTCTGTTTGCCCTGGTCGAATGTGGGCTTGCCGACGATTTTTATTGTATCGATTTCGCTCTCGGTGCTGTCTGTATAAAGAGTGTCCAGCAGGGGAGTCGAGGTCATCAATTCGTGCTTCCAGTCAATGAGGATTTCATAGGCGGTCAGGGTCATGTCTTTGTAGATGATTTTCGCATGCCCACGAATGATGCTCGCACGGTTGATTACATCAAACAGCAGCTCATCGCCCGAATAAAAAATGGTTGTGTCCAGGTCGCTCGATTGACGTGTTGTGTCGGTGAGAGTCGAGTCCGACCGGGTATTCACGAGCAAATCGATCCGGCTGCTGTCCAGTGTCGTTGCGACGCCAATTCCCTCCCCGAGAGTCAGCATCGAATCCGTTTCCTCTCTGCTCAACATTGACGTGGGAGAGAACGAGAGCGGTGGCGGTGACACTCTGCCGGTGATCGTGTCCGCCACCTGGGGTTCGCTTGCCAGTACCTGATTCGTCTCGATCTGCGTAGCATTCGACGTGTCGGGTACAGCACTGACAACCAGTGTCTGTGGTGATTCGGGGGATGTCAGGGTGGAGTCGGGAGTTGGAGCTTCGCTCGTTTTCGCCGGGGCTACTTCAGGTTTTACAAGCTGTTTCGAGGGACCGCAGCCGAAGAAGAACAGCGAAACTGTCAACAGAACAGGCCAGATACGCGCAAACCGTTCATGATCCACGGTGTATTTCGACAAGGGGGATTTCACTTTTTATCTCCCTTGCCCTTTTTGCGCAGAGACTGCCGTTTCTTCTGGATCAGTTCCATCCGCTCTACGATCTGTTTTTCGCTGCCAACCATTTTCGGGCGGTAATAGGTCCGGCCCTCGAGTTCCTCGGGAAGGCAGGACATCGAGGTTACCTGATCCTCATGATCGTGAGCGTACTCGTACCCCTTGCTGTATCCCTGATCTTTCATCAAACCGGTGACCGCGTTGCGAAGGTGGAGGGGAACGGCGTACTGTGCGCCCTTCTCGACCTCTGCCATCGCCTCGTTGATTGCGAGGTAGGAGGCGTTGGATTTTGCGGAGGTGGCGAGATAGGTCGTTGCCTGTGCGAGGATGATCCTCGCCTCCGGCATGCCGATCTTGTGAACCGCGTCGAACGCCGCTTGTGCGAGTAGCAGAGCGTTCGGGTTCGCGTTTCCGATGTCTTCGCTCGAGAGTATGATCAGCCGGCGAGCGACAAAGAGCGGGTCCTCTCCCGCGACCAGCATTCGCGCCAGCCAGTAAATCGCCCCATCGGGATCGGAGTCTCGCACACTTTTAATAAATGCGCTGATCGTATCGTAATGCCTGTCGCCCTTCTTGTCATAGCGCGAGAGCGCCTGCTGGGCGACGTTTTCGATGAGTGGCAGGTCAATCGCGTCGAGTTTCTCGTGCTGAGCCCGCTCCACCGACCGTTCCAGCAGATTCAACATCTCCCGTGCATCACCCATGGCGAGATCAAGTAGTGCTGCTCTCGCCTCATCCGTAACAGCCATGGCTGCGGCGTCCAGCACCTCGTCACTCTCAAGCGCTCTTTCGAGGAGTGAGGTGAGATCACTGGAACTTAGGGGAGTGAACTTGTAGACGCGGCAACGGCTGAGCAGGGGACTGATCACCTCAAAGGAGGGATTTTCGGTAGTCGCCCCGACCAGCGTCACGAGCCCCTCTTCCACAGCATGGAGCAGGGCATCCTGTTGAGCTTTGTTGAAACGGTGGATTTCATCGATGAAGAGGACCGTCTGGTGGCCTTTGCGCAGGTAGATAGCCGCCCGGTCAATGACTTCGCGGACATCCTTGACTCCGCTGGCAACCGCCGAGAGAGCTTCGAATCGGGCATCGATGCGGTCGGCGATCAGACGGGCGAGGGTTGTTTTTCCGCTGCCCGGGTCGCCCCAGAAAATCATCGAATGGAGCCGCCCATCATCCAGCAGTGGACGGAGCGCACCCTTCGGACCAACAAGGTGCTCCTGCCCTGCGAAGTGCTCGAGCGAGCGGGGACGCATCCTCTCCGCAAGGGGACGGTGTGCGCCGCTGACCATGCCTTCGTCGGGGGAGCCGAAGAGTGGGCCGTTTTCGGGTTGGCTCAAGGGGCCTTCTGGTCGGTTCGTCGTCATCGCATCAAAGGTAGCCGCCATGCTGGTTCGTGGGCAAGTTCGCCGGAAAATGCACTCCCGGGGTTCAGGGTGCTCCACTTTGTCCCGGTCACCGCAAGACGGACTATTGGAGAAGTCCTATTCTGTTGTTGCACTTGCCGTTACGTTCTACCCGGAGTAAGTTTCTCCGGAGTTCTGATCGGTTTCAGAATCTACTCTGTATTTACGATTTGAGGTGTAAAAATGTCTGAGAACAAACCGGTCCAGCCCGCAGGAAATCTCCAACTTCAGCTCAGTGAAGAGGTTGCGGACGGCCATTACGCCAACATGGTCATGATGACCCACTCTCCCGTCGAATTTGTCCTCGATTTCGCCCGCATGGTGCCGGGTACGAACAAGGCAAAGGTGCAGACGCGTGTGATTTTGGCCGCCGTACACGCCAAAAACATGCTGCACGCTCTCGAGAGCAACATAAAAAAGTACGAGAGCGTCTACGGCGAGATTAAAATGCCGGGCAAAGGCGGAAATGAGCAGAAATTCGGTTTCCAGGATTAACCCGCCTGTTAGTGTGACACATAGCCCGGATGATTGTTCCATCCTTGGGGGAGCCCCATGACCATCTCTTACGAAGACCGTATCCGGTACTGGACAGGGAGAACACCACACCTGACCAGGATCGTCGCCACCGTTGGACCGGCGTCTGAGAGCGAAGAGATGCTGGGACGGCTTGTGGATGCTGGCGTGGATGTATTCCGCCTGAATTTTTCCCACGGCACCCACGAAGAGCATAAGGTCCGTTTTGACCGTATCCGCAAGGTGACGGAAGAGAAGGGGGCCATGGTCAGCATTCTGCAGGATATCTCCGGCCCGAAGCTGCGTATCGGCGAATTTGAGGGTGGCAGGCTCACGCTCCATCGTGGCGACAAGTTCCGAGTGGCTACAGACTTCGGGATGGGCAACAAGGACGGTGTCAACGTAGAGGACGAGGGGTGGCTGGACTCGATTGACATCGGCGACCGGGTGATGCTAGGGGATGGAATTGTTCAACTGAAGGTGTTGGCCACAGACCCGAAAGGATTGGACACAGAAATCGTTGCCGGTGGGGAAGTAACAAGCAGGCAGGGGATCAATTTTCCCGATAGCGACCTCGAACTCGGGGCGATCACGGAAAAAGACTGGCATGACCTCGAATTCGGCATCCATCTCGGTGTCGATGCGGTCGCCCTCTCCTTCGTGCAGGGGCCGGAAGACCTGATCGCTGTCCGCTCTTTTGTGGGGCGTTCCAGGCATGTGCCGCTGCTCATCGCAAAAATCGAACGGCCCCAGGCGGTGAGCCGTATCGACGCCATCCTCAAGCAGGCGGATGGAATTATGGTTGCCCGTGGCGACCTCGGGATCACATTGCCCATTGAGCGGGTGCCGGTGATTCAGAAGATGTTGATCCGAAAATCGCGAGATGCTGGCAAGATCGTAATCACCGCCACCCAAATGCTCGAATCGATGACCCATTCTCAGCGTCCTACCCGAGCGGAGGCGACGGATGTGGCGAATGCCGTGTACGATGGGACGGACGCGGTGATGTTGTCCGGGGAAACCGCAGTTGGCGACGATCCGGAAACAGTTGTCAAGATGATGGTGCGGATTCTGCGGGAAACCGAACCGAATGTCCAGCTTTCCCCGTTGACTACTCCCGATCCCTCAATTGACGGCGCGATGGCCCGAGCGGTGAAGGATCTGGTCCAGGAATTGAAACCCAAGGCGATCATCGTGCCACACAGCACTGGAACGACCGCGATGCGCCTTTCACGGCAGCGGATGTCCATTCCAATCCTCGTTGGAAATGCCGATATGGCGCTAGGGCGGCGGATCCAGATGCACACCGGGGTCTATCTCTTTGCGGTAAAAGAGGATGGGACCTTTATCGAGAACATGAAATCGCTGCTGAACGTTGCCGAGCAGTGCGGATGGGTCTCAAAAGGGGACCGAATCCTCGTGGCGGGTGGTTTCCCGATGGAGCAGAAGGGTGTAACCAACTTCATCCGGGCCTATGTCGTTGGAGAACCCCTCTAAATACGTTTACATCGCATTTAAACCTTGATATTCCCTCGAGATGCTCCCAAAAGCATCTCTTTTTTTGGAGCTTTCCTATTAAAAGGAAGTCATCCTGACGCGCCGAAAGCGCGAGAAGGATCTTTGTTTTGGTTGTAACCCACGGAAAAACAAAGATTCTTGTTGCACGTCCTACGGACATGCGAGCTTGCATCTTTGATGCTGCGGTTCACTTCGTTCAGAATGACTATAGGTTTGATTCACGAAGGTATATAACGCTAGACGCTATTCAGTGTCGTTATATCGGTTAAGCAACAGGGAATTTCGATCTGACGAGTTGTTGTTCTAGGGAAGCTCCTCTTGTTTTATATCTCATCAAAACCCCAGAATCTCAATCGAAAGAACCAAATACCGCCTTATCCCTCTCATCCCCTCCAGGATCGCTCTCGAACAGGCCCGAAAATGTGTGTTCAGCGGCCTATTCTCTCTGTCGCTCTCGAATTCTCATAATTGTGTATGAACGTTGGAAAACGCGCGAGATCACTCAAAATCACGTAAAATAGCGGCTGAATAAATGGTAGGCACCTAAGTAATATTTTGTGCTGTCATTGCAAGGATAATCAAAGAGTGGTAAGGAGCCTAACTAAAAAGCGCCTTAAAAAACGCCCTTTTGTTGCCGTGTCAAGCAAGAAAAGGGCGGTGTTGGACAGTTCAGGAATCGTGGACTATTTCAGCAGCACCAGCTTATTTGTGGAGATCGCGTTACCTGCCCGCAGGCGGATAAAATAGATCCCCGAGGAGTAGCCGGTTCCATCCCAGATCGTCCGGTGGAGGCCCCCCTCAAGTATGCCCCTCTCGAGGGTCGTAATCTCTCTTCCGAGTACGTCATGCACAGTAAGAGATATCTCCATTCGTTCCGGGAGAGACCATGTGATGTTCGTTTCCGGGTTAAAAGGATTTGGGTAGGAGGATATAATCTCGCAGCGGTTCGGCAAGGCTGCCGGTTCAGGTTCCTTCAGGACAATCACCGGGTCGCCGTGCAGGAAGGAGTAGAGGGTGTCGTTGTCCGCGAAGAGGACGGTTCGCGTCGAATCGACATCGAGGAACCCGTTGGTTGCCTCGATGAATTCGTTGCGAACGCTCACAATGGAGCCGCCCGGTTCCCTCCGCAGAACCAGCAGTTCGCAGCCGGAGTCATCGGGCAGCAGCAGAGCCAGGTAGACGCCGCGGGTGGCGAGGGCCAGGGGTTCGTACTCGCTGTAGATCTCATCCAGATTGAGTAGGCCCTCGGCGGAGACGCTGTACCTCTCCAGGAGGCCGCTGCCGCAGGAAACGCCAACGATGTCCCCTCCCCAGACGTGGACGGATTCCAGGTCTTGTGTGTTGGGGAGTGTGTCGAGGACAGCCGGGTTGGCCGGGTCACTGACATCGTACACCCGCGCCCAGGGGGCGGCGACGAGGTGGTCCGGGTCGTTCGGGTCGAGGCTGAGGCTGCCATGATGACTGGTGGAGACCAGCGTGGAGAGCACCACGGGGTTGGCGGAGTCGCGATAGTCGACGATCTCGAGGGAGGTCGTGGTTGCGCCGACTTCCGGGATTGTGCCCGTACCCGCCAGATAGAGGATGCTGTCCTGTGCCGCGACGCCGTAGCAGAGAGCCGTCGTGGAGTAACTGTTTTCCGGGAGCACCGGAGCCGGGTGGGATGGGTCGGACAAGTCATAGGCGAGGATGTCGTAGCCGTAGTGTGTGTAGAGGCGGCTCCCCTCCACGGCCATCCGATCAATGATCTCCTGCGCCGGATGTGTTACTCCATACTGAACCAGGACTGTGTCCGTAGGCGTAAAGAGGCCTTCCTCGTCAAACAAGCCTGTGATTAATCCAAACAGCGGTAGATTTATATAGAGGTTGTTCTCACGGAGCTGTAAACAAGCATATTGATATGACATGTTATACCTGGTATCGACAGTTTGATATTCTTCACTGTCGATCCCCGAGACAACATCAACAGACGAGTTCAGAAGTCTTCCTGCGAGATAGGGTTTGGCATGGGAAAGTGGAGAAGACACTAACAGGAATAAGAATAAGATCATGATTCGCCAGGTCAGGTAATGTCGATTCATGGCATCCTCCCGATAAGGCCATTGACAGATATCTAAGATGAGTAACTAGTTTTATAGCTTTCACTCACACAAAAATTACGTATACAATACAATACAATACAATACAACACAATACTTGAATTCGGATTTCTCCTTAATTTCTCAGCGGAGTTTCATCGTCGAGAGGGCAACCAGCGCCAGCATCAGGCTGACGATCCAGAATCGCATGACAACCTTCGTTTCTGCAATCCCGAGGTGCTCGTATGCGTGATGAATCGGAGTCCTGTAGAAGATTCTCCTGCCGAGAATATGGATCCCGATCCGATCTCCGATCACATGGGTCAGGTTGACATAAATGAACAGACCTCCGGCGAGGATGAAGAGCAGTTCCTGCTTTGTCAACAGGATCATCGCCGCGAGGACGCCGCCGAGGCTGAGGCTGCCAGTGTCGCCCATGAAGAGTTCGGCGGGATAGCTGTTGTACCAGAGAAATCCGATCAACGCACCCGCAAGTCCCATCGAAAAGACCACCAGTTCATGCACTCCGGGGAGGAACGGGTAGAGCAGGTACTCGCTCATGTTGACGTTGCCGAGAATATAGGCGAAGACGCTGTAGACAATGATGGGCAAAAGTGATGTCCCCGCAGCGAGTCCGTCGAGTCCATCGATCAGGTTCACCGCGTTTGAGACCGCCACGATGACAAAGGCGACAAAGGGGATGTACAGCCAGCCGAGGTGGACATCCGTGCCGCCGTACATCTCAGGTTTGAGGAAAGGGACCCCGATGGTGTCTACGATGGTTTCCGGGAAAGGCGTCGTGGCTGGGAGGAAGAGGAAGAGGCCGAGGGCGATGCCGTAACCGGTCTGGACGATCAGTTTGGTGCGCCTGCCCAGTCCCGCATCCGCATGTCCACCTCGAACCTTCTCAAGGTCATCCACCATACCGAGGAGTCCAAAGATGATCATCGCGCTGAGGATGGCCCAGATGTAGGGGCTGGTCAGGTCGCTCCAGAGGAAGGTGCTGATCAGAACGGCGCCAACGATAAGCACTCCGCCCATGGTAGGTGTGCCGCGTTTTGATTTGGCGAGGTGAGCGTCGAAATCGCGGTTCTTGTCCCGGTGACCGGAAAGGTAGAGTTTCTCCACCACCTTGGGCGTGAAGAGGAGCATGATGATCACGGTGGTGATCGCCGCGGCAATCGAGCGGGTGGAGATATAGGTCAGCACGCGCATGAATCCCCATTGATCGCCGAGACTTTGCAGGTAGATGGCAAGCAGGTAGATCATGCTTTCTCCTCGTTCAGACGTTTCCTCAGGGTGGCATACCGTTCCTTCAGCGGGAAGAAGGGATGGAACGCCACTGAGGTGATGGCGAGATGATCGAGATCTTCCTCTAGCCGCTCGATCCACTTTGCGTTGTCTCCACGAAACCGCTCCAGCAGTGCGAGGTAGGCGCGGAGCACAGCGTCACGGATGGGAGCCTGAGCCGCGTTTGCGTGTGGGCGGCATGCGGCAAGCACATCCTCAGGTTTTCCGCATGTCCCAAACGTATGGAGCGCTTCCCAGCGAACCTCCAAATGGCGATCGGTGGTCAATTTCCGCACCGCTCCCACAAGATCAGGATTCAGCTCCACGCCATCAAACCGCATGCGACGCACCAGACGCAGGGCGGTTGAGCGGACCTCGTAGTAGGGATCAGCGAGGGCTGTACGCACAGCCTCCACGGCTTCCGGTGTGTATTCCCCGATCAACGTGATCGCAGCGAGAGCATTGCGCCTGATAAAGCCGACCTGGGCAAAATCGCCCCCGAGCAGCCGGTGATTCCATGGTGCGGGTGTCCTGTCGGTCAGCAGGTATAACACAAGCTCCTGCTTGGAGTTATGGCGAGTAAGACCGATCAGTTTGACACCTTCGTTGCGGAGTTGCCACATCGGGTGGACGAGCAGGGCTGAGGCGCGATATCTCAAATAATCGAGGTCAGGCAGGCGATTGAGCTCCTCGTCCCGGATATGGCCATGATTAAAAGCGTCCTCATAGCGTACACCGAGAGTCGTTTCGACAAACCTGCGAAGTTGTGTCGGACTTGATGGAAACCGAAGTACCGTCTCGCTGCTCAGTTTGGCGGGCGGCTCATCATCGGGGATCACCGAGGCGCTGGTCTTTTTCGCGAGGACGAGAACCCGCCGCGCAATCCGCTTGGCAGCGTGCAGGTCCATTGCGGAAGAGGCTTTCTTTCCAAGCTTTTTACGGCGGGCCGGGTCGTCGATGAGTGCAGCTATCCGTTCTGCCAGTATGGACCCCTCCACGGTCTCGATCAACTGCCCATCCACCAGCGCCGGCTCTTCATAGAGGACCTCCACAATCCCCTTGCTGGCAAGATCGCGGGCGTTGGCGACCTGTGAATCGCCGGGCAGGTTCGCCTTGGGGATCACAATCGCCGGGACTCCTGCGCTGCACACTTCGATCAGCGAACCCGCTCCTGCGCGAATAACGCCGATGTCCGCAGCCGCGAGGTGTACCGGGATGTCGTGCAGATAGTCAACCAGCGTGTAATCGGAGGGTTTTGAATCAAGGTCCGCAACCCTCTCCTGTGTGTCCTCGAAGGCGTCATACTCACCCGAACGCATCGAGCCCGTGGCATGCATGATCCGCAGGTTTTCGCGATCCGCGAGGAAGGGGAGAGCATCCACCAGCGCACGGTTCAGGGTTCGTGCTCCCTGGCTGCCGCCAAAGACGAGCATGTAAACGTCCGTGGGTTTCAACTGCAAACGTTTCCTCGCCTCGGCTCGGTCTATCAGTCCAAAACTGCTTCGCACCGGATAACCCACAACCTCAACGGGGCGTTGATTAAAACTCTCCGAAGCGGAGGTATGGGAAAGACCGATCTTTGTGACGAATCTCGCCGCGAAACGGTTCATCCTTCCGGGAACGGCGTTCTGCTCGTGCATGTAGATGGGGATGCGCCACCAACTGAAGGTGAGCATTTCGAGTGTTTTTGCAGCGAACACAGTCGGTGCGGAGGCGTACCCACCGCTTGCGACAATGGCGTGGGGTCGAAAGGCGATCAGGTGGAACATCGCCTTCAGAATGCCCAGCTTCAGGGTGATCAGAAACCGGAACATCTTCGGGGAGAACTTGCTCGCTGGCATGCCCATCGCTGGTGCATATCGCAGGGGAATTCCCGCGCGCGGTACGATTGTGGATTCGAGTCCCGTCCGAACTCCGATATAGAGCAGGCGAACCTCAGGTTCGAGCTCTCGCAGTGCATCCGCGATGGCGAGCAGGGGGGTGACGTGTCCACCGCTTCCGCCACCAGTGAGAAGGATTCGCGTATTCCGCTCCATGACCGGGTTCCGTGTGGTTTAGGTGCTACTGCCGGGCAACGTACGTCCTGCTCAAGTCATCACGCAAGGGTTGCCGACAGGTGAACTGTTCCGGTAGCTTGGAGGAAACGGCATTCTCCAGGATCGGGCCTGCGGCAAAACGCGACTATTGTGTAATAAAAGCAGCGAGAGTGAGTGATGAAAGAGGCAATTGAAAGAGATCGCTTTGCACACTGGGGACGGGGTCTGACCGTGGCGCTTGCCCTTGCGTTGCCGCTGCTCGATTCACTCGATAGCGTGCCGATTCCGGGGAGCAAGGCAATTCCAATCGTCACCTTGTTGATGTTGTTGATCTCTCTGCTCGCGGTGGGAAGTGTGATCCGCAGTGGGACGGACCTCAAACGGTGGTGGATCGCACCGCTGCTTTTGATGGGGGTGGTGCTACTTGGGGGGTCAGGCGCAATACACCGCTCCGGTCAACCGCTATGGGATATCGCCCGGGTCTGGAGTCTGATCCTGCTCTCCACGGCGGTAGCGATTCATTATGCCGGGCAGAAACTCGAGCGGACGGGCGTGTTGACTGCGGTGCTCTTCGGAGGTTTGATCGCTGCCATTTTCGGCATCCTGGAGTTTCTGGGTTGGCCGGTTACACATGAGCTGGCAAAAAACGGCGTTCATCCCGATTCACGATGGTCTATCCTGCTGCGTACGGATGGTCCCTTCAACTCCGCTGAAGAATATGCATGGTTCCTCGCCGTGATGCTGCCGGTGATGACCCTTACGGTTTACACCCTGCAGGGTAGAAAGCGTGACCTGGCCGCCCTTGGATTTGCGGTGCTCTGGGCAGGAATCATCGCATCGCTCTCGATGACTGTGGCTTTGGTGTCCTTGTTGGCCGTGTTGATTATTGTATTTTCAAAGGTTGGCTTCAAGAATCCCTATCCCGGCCTCCCTTTCACTCTTTCCGTAATCACGTTATTGATGGCGCTCAGTCCGGTAGTGAGGGCGCGATGGCAATCGACTGAACCGCCCGTGCAGGTCATTGTCGAGGAGATGGAGTCTCTGAAAAGCGTGGATGAGCCGGATTCCCTTTCGGTGATTTTGACCAACGGCGGCAGGGTTGCGTGGTCCAGTCACTGGCAAGCTGGACTACAAGTTTTTGGTATTCAAGAGTATGCACGGGATGATGATCTCTTTCGCTGGCGAGGTTGGATGGGCCATGAACTGGGGAAGAGAGTTCGACCCGGCGAAAGCATCACCCTCCATTTTCCCGCACCCGCGGAAGGGAGAGGGGTCTTTGCAGTGGATCTTCTGGGTCCGTCCGGCTTCCTGTCAACCACGGAAGGTCTCAGCTATGTCATTACATGGCAAGGAGATAGGGAAGATTGGGGAATGGAACAGGCCGACGAGTTCGGGGTCGTAAAGGACCTTGCGACCCTGCGTATGGTGGAAGGGCTGCTCTATGAAAATCTCGGAGGATCAGACAAGCATGGGAGGTTTGAGACGTGGCGGGATGCCCTCTCTCTTCACCGTGCGAAACCGCTGTTTGGGCTAGGTGCGGGGTCCATGCAGGAAATGTTGGGTTTTGATGCCCGGAACATCCACCTTCAACTTCTTGTGAATTATGGAATAGTGGGTACAGTGCTTGTCTATGGGTTGCTTGTCTTGCTGGCAGTCAGGTTGGCGGCGAGAGGAACTAGGGAGGCGAACCTTTACCTGCTTCTGCTGTTCACCCTGCTTCTGCTCGGGACATTTGAATACGTTTTGGACCAGCTTCCAGCCTCAGTGCTCACCTCGATCCTGCTCGGAATCGCCTGGGCTTCGGCATTTAGCCAACAACCGGAAGAGGAATCGTAGCCGACTGTTCAGCAGGTCTCGAGCGGAGTTCCAGCTCCCCGGCGCTCTTGAGCTTGCGCCGTTTCTGGCCTATGTTTGCCCCGCAAGCAAGGTTCTCGCGTGCGAGGACTAAAACAACGTTAACCAAACCCCGGCACGGGGATTTATTTGTGGACCGAGCCGGACATTCGGAAGGTGAACAAGTATGGCCAAGGAAACAGGAAAAAAGCGCGCATCGGTCACGGTAGACGTTCAGGTGCCGCTTGAGATCGCATGGCGGGGAATCACCGACAGCCGCGAGCTGCAGATCTGGTTCGCTCAGCAGGCGAATATTGATCTCGAGCAGAATGAAGTGAATTTTGGTGGCAAGTTTCTCCCGTTCCTCAAATATGACGAGCGGCCCGAGAATCAGAAGTTGCTGAAAGTTGATTCCAAAACCGGTGAACTGCATTTGCTTTGGCCGATCCGCCGTCGTGATGGTGAAATCGTTGACACGGAGGTCCATTTCCGTCTGACTCAGATGGAGGGCTACAGCCGTCTCGACGTCGAGCATATTCTTGACGAAGATGGTTTGAATGATGATGATTTGCGTAACCTCTGGGCGATTTTGCTGAACGGTTACGTTTTTCATATGGAAGGCGCCGCCGCGTGGGTTCGTCCTGAGTTCACGCACCGCAAGAGCAAGGAATTCCGTCTTGATCTCTGGACCTCCGCCAGTCGCGAGGAGGTTTACCAGACCCTGACGACGGTTGACGGCATCCGTCAGTTCTTTGCACCGCAGGTTAAAAAGATCGAGCTCAAGGAAGACGGCGTTCTTGACCTCGGTTGGGATCAGCTCCCGGTCAAGGAAGTTGAAGAGAACAGCGTTTTCGCCTTTGGCTGGCGCGAAGTTGCTGGCGAAGATCCGAACCTGATCGTTCGTTGGGAACTGAAGGACGAGGGTAACGGCACCCGTGTAACTCTCTCCGAAGGGAGCTTCACCGAGCCGACCATGCTTTCCGAGCGCAGCGACTATGATGGGTGGGCGGCTGTGATGAACGATATGAAACGGTTCCTCGAGTCCAAGCGTCACCCGATCTTCCTCTCCATCTTGATCGAGCCCTACGCTGGCAAATAATTGCCTCACAAGAGTGTAGATTTTCCAGCCCGGTTAACGCCGGGCTTTTTGTTTTCGGGCATATTGGTAGTGATGCGTTGGGACTCTCTGTTCAGTACATTGGCGGCACGGGGGAGTCTTCTTTGAGAATGGCTGGAGGCATGAATGGATCACCTTGAATACGATGCACCCGGCGGATTGATCGAGCGGGTTCGTGTTCCGCTGGAAACAGAGGCTTGGCGTATGCTTCGGGAGGGCGTTGCCGATCCCGGAATTATCGACCATCTCTCGCGCACTGCCCTTGGAATTGAAGAGGGGCTTCTGTCGAGGATTCGCAGGGATGGGCCTCTCGAGCGGGCCGATGTCGTACGTGATCTGACCGAGGCAACTATGGGTGATGCACGGTTCCGTCCTCTGGCTGACGTATTCCCGCCGGAAGGACCGGGGAGCATTTGGGAGATGCTGGATGATTCCGCGGAACCGTTCGCCGATGGCATTGCCAGTGAACTGCCTGAAAAAGTTCTAGTGATCGGCACGCCCCACCTCGCGGAACTCTGGCAAAATCGGATTTATGAAGGGTCGAAGGGACAGTCTTCCGTAGAGATCTGGCCGCTCTGGGATATGACTTCTGTTCAGGAGGAGGATTGGAAACGGATCGTCAAGAGTGGACCCTGGGATGTTCTGGTCGAAGTATTGGTGGGGCCTGGTGATGAGCGCCGTGCCCTGCTGGAATTGCTCGCTCCGCAGATGACAAAAAATGGTCAGGTTTGGGTTCACACGTTAAACCTGCCTGCAACGGTAACGGTTCAGGTCGTGCCGGAAAATCTTGTTGCAGTTGGGTTTGGCGGCATTCCCAACCGCAGCGGCGAACCGAGCATAGAACTCATGCTTCCCCGGAATTCGGACGCTTCCGACCTGGTTCGTGCCGCTGGTACTGCCTCCGCACTAGGAATGGTCCCCTACGAGATCTCCGATGAGCCGGGTGGTGTTGGCGCACGGCTTCTGGCTACGCTGATCAATTCCACCTCCTACCTCGTGAGGGAAGGGATCGTGGCCTCCGAAGGGGTGGCGGACAGAGAAGTGAAGAATAGCCTCGAGCTTGAAGAGGGTCCCTTTGCTATTGCGGACGAGATCGGTTTGGATACGGTGGAAGGTGTGACTCTTGGTTTGCGGGCTCATCTAGGCGAAGAGCGGTATCGAGTTTGTCCGATGCTGACGATGCGGATCGAGGCGGGCCAGCTAGGCCGCACCACAAACGGCGGGTTCTACGTGCCGTGAGGTTTATTATGCTTGATATTCTAGATACAAGAACTGTTCTGTGCATGGATGCACTGCACTATTCTTTCGAATTACTTGGTTATTACTACTCAAGCTTGTGGGAAACATGTTGTAAGATTCAAAAAGACAATACCCAGCTAGTACCAGCACTTGCTGGAGGTTGTGGGTTTATTGAGGTAGTTCATCGAATACGAGAAGTCTCGCAATCTATTCCCAGTCTAAGTCACAACCATCCTGAAATGCGGATTTTTTTGTCTGCATCAAGTCTAGCTGTAGAATACCGAAATTATTTTCAGCATCTAAGAAACGAATTGGGAAAGAATCCGCCAAACCCATTCCCTGTATGGGGCTCCCTTTCGTGGGTGGATGCTGAGAATCCCAAACTGGCTCATCTTGCATTACTTGGTGCATCAATGGAAGGGTTTAGAGACACCAGTTGTGTATATGATCGCCAAGAGATGAAATGGGTGAGCAAGGTTACTCTTGGTATTAATAATAAATCATTTCATTTTGATCCTGTCTTTGATTCGGCTACTCGATTTAGAGAATTTATTACTTCTTTCCTATCAAATCAGACCTTTGGGAAAATTGCGCACACAAAAGAATTGCCTATAGTTTCCTTTGAAATTATCGCCAAATAAAATTCAATTAGTCCGTAGCCCGGACATGCCTGTCCGGGGAGTTCCAGATGAGAAACCCGACTTGACTAGCAAGTCGGGCCACCCAATGCAATGATATTGTGTCTATGTCATCACCAGCCCGCTTCAAGCGAACTACACCACTTCTTGTTTACCGCAGATCAACCATTACGTCATCTTTGTCACTGTATAAGACAACCGGATTCTGATTTCGCCCCCAAGTCCTTCTTGCCATGGATGGAACGTATGTTTCCACATACTCCTTTAGTTCTGACACGGTGATCTTTTTGTCCCTATTTTTATCTGCCGCTCCGCGAAGCCCTTTAATTACGTAATAAGTAAACAGGCCGTGCTTCTCTCGATCGAACCAGGAAGCCATTTGATTTCCCCGCGATGCATACAGCGTTGTTCCTTTTCGTAAGGCAAGTTCACTTTCGCGGAGCCTGATATTTACAGGGCTTGCTCCTTTAATAATCATGCCGCTTTCCGTGTTACCAGAGAAACAAGCATCAACAATGAGTGTTGTAGAACGGGCAGGAAGTCGGTTCAGGTTGTTAACCAAGGTCTCCATTGCATAACCGTTTGTGGTAATGTCATCAGGTGAAACATTCACAGGCAGTAGATATGAAGTTCCATGTTCCACATCGGGTGCCCCATGGCCTGAATAGTAAACAAACACATCGGTTTTACCAGGAATTACGTAATCGTAGAGTCGACCCTGATAATTATCTGATGAACCAAAAACAGATCGCAGCGTACTTAGTGTGGCATTTTCCTTATAGATAATGTTGCTGGATGAGTACCCAAGGGTGTTGTGCAGATAATCCCGCACAGTTTGTGCGTCCCGTGTCGCGTACTTAACGTTGGGGACCTCATGCTCATACTCGCCGTTACCGATGACGACCGCAACGGCACTATGATTTCTTAATCTTGCCCCAGGAAATTCAATATCGATATCTGAGTAGCGCCCCCGAGATAGAATCGTGAATTTCATTGGCAGGGCAGTGCTTTCAGTAAATAGATCTTCAACTCGAAGTGTAATTTCTTGTTCCTGGGTTTTCACACCAGAAGAAGCAAATAGCAATACTTTCACCTTTCCAGAATCTCCAGGTGACAGCTCATTCGGATAGCGTACTTTTGAAACAGTGATCGATGATGGATCTGAAGAGACGGCAACCGCACGGATATTTTTTGCCCGCCCATGTCCCTCATTTCGAATCGTAAATGAAACAATACCTGATTCTCCTGCGTCTAAATATTCAGAATCATTTCTATCTTGGTACTTGCCGGGCCTGATCGTCAGCAAAGGAGGAACTTCGGTATTTACAATCTGTGGTGATTTACTATTGTCGCCAGTACCTCTTGTCCGAAATATCTGAAATTTCTTCTCATCAAGTTGCGCTGACCAATCAGCCACTTTTATTTCCACTTCATTAAAACCTATTTGTAGTGGAACAGATTCGACGATACTATACTCAAGTCGATTACCCTGCGGTATCAATTTGGAAGTTACCTTCTTCCCGTTGACATAGATCTTATAAGCTGCCAATTCAACATCATCTTTCATATCCAGTTCTAAAGAAATTTGATTGTAGTCTACTTTATCTGGAACATCATTCTTTACTTTCAAAAAGGCACTCTTCCGATCGCCTCTTGCTTTGCGCATAGTTTTTTCGGTCCATTTACTTAACTTTTCAATATTAGTAAATTTTTTAGTGTATAATTCGCCATTCAAAAGATCACTTATAATTATAGTTCTTACAGTTTTGCGTTTTGGCTCTCCTGTAGTTGTCAAAAGATAGGTTCCTCTTAATAATGCTAGCGAACCAGCACTGAAATTAATTGTAACTAATGTTTTATTGAAATCATTGTCTTCATCACTACTTATAATTCCTGCAACTCCCAATTGAAGTGTTCCCATTAGAATCTGATTCAATCCTTCCGTGTCCCTATCTATCACTTTTGTTTTGCTAGATATGCTGATTTTCCAATCAGCATCTTGACTTTTATTTACTATATCAAACCAATTTGGTCTGTGAGTTCCAAATTCGCTGATTGTTTCTGGGTTCATGTATACAGAATTGCTTTTCGCAAACAGGCTAAATGGAAAAAATAGGAGTACGACA
>Ga0272443_10001873_pt1 | contig 28612 bp, 23 predicted proteins | sample SSMAcet12_FD_193581 | JGI IMG/M metagenome (GOLD analysis project Ga0272443, IMG submission 193581) | Marine sediment archaeal communities from Little Sippewissett salt marsh, Falmouth, MA, United States - SSM-Acet-12 | ecosystem: Environmental > Aquatic > Marine > Wetlands > Sediment ... | reverse complement strand
ATATGGTGGCGTTTAAACAAAATTCATGATAGGGCGCTATGTGGCAACTGAACGCGGGTCAGTTCTTTTATCTAACGTGGCCACCACGGCCGGTAAAAATATCTAGAGGAGGTAGATTATGTCGTTGAACCCATTGGTTGATTCTCGTGATGTCCGGTTTGTTCTTTTTGAACTGCTGGAACTGGAAAAATTGAATCGGTACGAAGCCTTCCAGGATTTTGATCGCTCAGTTTACGAAGACACCCTGGAGCTTGCGGAAAAGATCGCCATCGAGACGTTCTATCCGTCCAACGTCGACGGAGACCAGATCGGGCTCAAGTACGATGCCAAGGAGCACACCGTCACCGTGCCCGAATCGTTCCACAAGGCATTTCAGGCGTACGTCGAAGCGGGTTTCCACATCCTGTCCTTTCCCCAGGACGTAGGCGGGGTGGGCATCCCCTCCACGGTCTCCATGGCGTCCGCGGAGTATTTTAACGCGGGCAACACGGCGCTGACCATGTACGGCGGTTCGATCACCGGCGCGATGGCCCTCATTCTGAATTTCGGTTCCGACGAGCTGAAAGAGATGTTCCTCCCCAAACTGTTCGAGGGGACATGGGGCGGCACCATGTGCCTGACCGAGCCGAGTGCCGGCTCCGACGTCGGGGCCCTCAAGAGCAAAGCGGTCAAGCAGGCCGACGGCACTTATCTGATCACCGGCCAGAAGATCTTCATCAGCAATGGCGAGCACGACATGGTGGAAAACATCATCCATCCGGTGCTGGCCAGGATCGAGGGTGATCCTCCGGGGACAAAGGGCATTTCCATCTTTATCGTTCCGAAATACCTGGTCAATCCGGATGGCTCCCTGGGCGAGCGCAACGATATGTACTGCGCCGGCATCGAGCACAAGATGGGGATCAAGGGGAACGCCACCTCGTCGCTGGCTTTCGGCGACGAGGGCAAGTGCGTCGGCTACCTCCTGGGTGAAGAGCGCCAGGGAATGCCGATCATGTTCCAGCTCATGAATGCGGCCCGCATCCACACGGGCGTTCAGGCCGAGGCCTGTTCCAGCGCCGGCTACATGCACGCCGTCACCTATGCCCGCAACAGGATCCAGGGCTCCCATATCACGCAATCCATGAACAAAAACGCCCCGTCGGTCCCGATCATCGAGCACCCCGACGTCAAGCGGATGCTCATGTACATGAAGAGCACCATCGAGGGCATGCGGATGCTCTGCCTCTTCCTCGCCTATCACGAGGACATCATGCACGCGTCGAAGGACCCCGAGGAGGTGAAGGCGGCGACGGGGATCGTCGAGATTCTGACCCCCATCGTGAAGGCGGGCATCTCGGACGAGGCATGGCTGGTCACGTCCGAAGCCATCCAGGTGTACGGCGGGTACGGGTACTGCAGTGAGTACCCGGTCGAACAGTACGCACGCGACGTCAAGGTCCTCTCCGTCTATGAGGGCACCAACGCTATCCAGTCCCTCGACCTCCAGATGCGCAAGATCCTCATGAACCCCGAGATGTACAACTACGGGCAGCTCAGGAAGCGCATGACCGATACGATCGAGAAGGCCAGGGGCGTGGTGGACGATAAGTACATCAACCCCGTCGTCCGCGGCATGGAGAAGCTCGACGAGGTCATCGAGATGATGAAGGGACAGATGGGCGAAGGCAAATTCATGGCCCTGGTCCTCAACGCCACGCCGTTCCAGCAGGCCATGTTCCCCCTGATTACGGCCTGGCTGCACCTGTGGAGCCTGACGATCACGACCCCCAAGGCGAAGGAGCTCCTGGGCGATGCCAAGGGCGAAGAGCGCCAGAAGAAGATCGCGGAAGACGCCGAGGCGGCATACTACAGCGGCAGGATGCTCTCGTCGCAGTTCTATATCGGCTCGGAATTTCCCAAATTCTTCGGTCGGATCGAATGCATCATGAACAACGAAGGAGCGGCCCTGAAGGTCGATTCGGCGAACTTTACCGGAGCGCCTCTGGAGTAAGGATACCCAACTGCTGAAGCAACAATGGCCTCACGCCCTCCCGGCGTGGGGCCATTTCCGTTCCGGCATGAAGTCATTCGTGTAACATTCTCCGATTCGCAATCCGCGGGGGCAACCAATCTCCGAGAATTTCTCTATTTTTTCGCCATAAATAATTCCTTGCGTACAGAGGCAATTATTGATAAGAACGCGGAAATTTCACAAGAAATTATGGGAAAGGCAGTCATTAAAAATAAACCAACAAATACGAACGTGAGAGGAAGAAGTATGAGAGAAGTAGTTATTGTAGGTGGTGCCAGAACGGCAATCGGCGATTTTCTGGGATCGCTGTCGAGTCTTAATGCGGTGCAGTTGGGCACTATCGCGCTCAACGGCACACTCGAAAAGGTGGGTATCGACAAAAACCTGATTCAGGAATTAATCTGCGGCCATGTCAACCAGGCGGGCGCTCCGGGGAACACCGCGCGTCATATTGCAATGGCCGCGGAACTGCCGGTGGAATCCTTCGCCTTTACCGTACATCAGCAGTGTGCCTCATCGATGCGCGGCGCCGAGCTGCTGGCGCAGGAGATTATGCTGGGCAAGGTCGATATCGGTGCGGTTGTCGGTGTGGAGAGCATGAGCAGCGCCCCCTATCTGCTCTTCGGCGCCCGTAAGGGGTATCGCCTCAATGACGGCGAGCAGATCCAGGACAGCCTGATGATCGGCGGTCTGGTGGACGCGCTCCTGGGGTATCATATGGGGATCACGGCGGACAATATAGCCGATAAATACAACATCTCCCGTCAGGAGCAGGACGAATGGGCACTGATGAGCCATCAGCGCGCCTGCGCCGCCATTGAAAAGGGCTGGTTCAAGGACGAAATCATCCCGGTCGAGATCAAGACCAGGAAGGGCACGACCATCTTCGATACGGATGAACACCCCCGGGCCGACACGAACATGGAGGCGCTGAGCAAGCTCAGACCCGTCTTCAAAAAAGACGGCACGGTCACGGCCGGCAACGCATCCGGCCTGAATGACGCCGGTTCCTGCCTGATTCTGATGGCCGCCGAAAAGGCGAAAGAACTGGGACTCACCCCCATTGCAAAAGTCGTCGCGTCGGCTCCCGGTTCGGTCGAGCCCCGCGTCATGGGGTTGGGCGTCGTTCCGGCGGTACAGAACGCCCTGAAATTCGCCGATATGCAACTGGAAGACATCGATTACTTCGAGTTGAACGAGGCCTTTGCCGCGCAGGTAATCGGCTGCAACCGCGAGTTCAAGCTTGATGTTGAGAAGATCAACGCGGTCGGTTCCGGCATCAGTATGGGGCATCCCGTCGGCGCGACCGGTGCCCGCCTGATCGTGACCATGATGAACGAACTGAAACGGCAAGGCAAGAAATTCGGTTGTGCCTCTCTGTGCGCAAGCGGCGGACCGGGCCACGCGTTTATCATAGAAATGCTGTAATATCGAACCGGGGCCGAGTCACGCTTCTGTGGCCCGGCTCCGCATCTTATCGTCAGACGGCAACTCTCCGTTGTCTCTCCCCTTCAGGCGGAAACAGTCTCCCCTTTCCCGCCGCTTGCTATTTCCGTAAAAGTTCTGTATTTATCTGTTCATGAAGCTCGAAACGACGGAGACCGCACGGATGTACCGGGGCAAGGCGCTGATCGCCGATCCGATATACCAGTACATCCTGTTCACCGTGCCCTCCCCCGATCTCCCCCCGGAGACAACGGAGCAGGATCTGATCGACTCCCCCTGGCTCCAGCGACTCAGGAGAATCTACCAGCTTCAGAGCGCCCGCTGGGTGTACCCCTCCGCCGAACATACCCGGTTCCAGCATTCCCTGGGAACAATGCACATGGCGGGGAAATTCGGCAGGCATCTTTATCCGGGGCTCAAAGAGGTCTTCCCCGACACCCCCTCTGTCAACTTCATCGAGGAGCTCCTGCGGGTGGGGGGACTCCTCCACGACGTGGGGCACGGACCGTACGGCCATTTCTTCGACGACCACTTTCTGAACCGGTACGACCTGACCCACGAGATCATGGGGCAGAGGATCATCATGGAGCGGCTGGGGGAACTGATACACCAGATCCGGCGGAGCCCGTCGGGCTTCTTCGGGGAGGGGGAGCGTCTTGACCCTGAACAGGTCGCCTTCCTCATCAAGAAACCGGGAGATCAGCGGGAGGAGCAGCCCGGGTGGCTCTACTTCCTCCGGCAGCTCTTCTCAGGCGTCTACACCGTCGATAATCTCGACTACGTCCAGCGCGATGCCTACATGACCGGGTTTTCCATGGACATCGTCGACATGCAGCGGCTCCGCTTCTACACCTTCTTCACGAAGAAGGGGTTGACCCTCCATCAGGTGGGGATCTCCGCCCTGAGCCGGTTCCTCAACGCCCGACTGAACCTCTATTCCAACGTCTACTTTCACCGGACGACGCGGGCCCTCGACCTCCACCTCCAGGAGATTTTCCAAGATACGATGGACATCATCCTCCCCTGCAACCCCGCCGAGGACCTGGATGCCTACCTGGGGTGCGACGACTGGACCCTCTTCAACGAGGTCAAGGGGTGGCCGGAGGCGGAGGACAAGCGGAAACAGGGACTGGGGAGGCAGTGGGGCCGGCTCCACGGCAGGCAGGTCAAGTGGAAGATGTCCTATTCGGCGGAGTTTTTCATCGAGAAGATGCAGAGGGGGGTCCGGTTCACCGATGTGGAGGAGTACGAGCGTCAGATACGGGAGAGCCTCCCCGAAAATCTGAAGGATATGGCGTTTCGCGTGGACCTGGCGACGCAGGACCCCCGCCCGATCAACCCGATGGCGGAGGGGGACAAAAAGATCAACATCTATAATCCCTCCACAGAATCGATATCGCTCGAGCCGATCAACGATATCTACCGTTTCATCCCGGCCCGGGTCATGCACTTCCGGGTCTTTTCACTCGATCACCGCCACGACGAGGTCCTGACCGTCGCCGCCGAGAAGGCCCTCGGCGCGCTGGGCGAGGTCGTCACCACGAACATCTGAAGGTGAAGCGAGACCGTTCATAGAGAGGAAGCGAGCACCACAGCGGAGGAAGCATGTGCGACACGATCGTTGCGACATCCCAGGCCACCGCCGACGGCACGGTCCTCTTCGGAAAGAACTCCGACCGCGAGCCGAACGAGGCTCACCACGTCGTCTTTATCCCCGCCGAGGATCATCCCCCAGGGAGCCGTGTGCACTGCACCTACATTGATATCCCCCAGACAGCGCACACCCACGGCGTCCTCCTCGCCAAACCGTTTTGGATCTGGGGGGCGGAGATGGGCGCAAACGAGCACGGTCTCACGATCGGAAACGAGGCGGTCTTTACGAAAGAGTCTTATGAAAAGGGGGAGAGCCTGACCGGGATGGACCTCCTCCGTCTCGCCCTGGAGAGAGCCGTCACGGCATCGGAGGCGGTCGCTGTCATCACCGGGCTCATCTCCGAATACGGACAGGGGGGAAACTGCGGCTTCGCGCACACATTGTTTTACCACAACAGTTTCCTGATTGCCGATCTGCATGAGGCGTGGGTCCTGGAGGCGGCAGGGAGCCACTGGGCCGCGAAACGGGTGGAGGGGGTGTACGCGATCTCGAATGGCCTGACCATCGGGAGTGAATGGGATGCCGCCTCGCCGGGGCTCGTCGACCATGCGATCGAGAAGGGGTGGTGCAGGGAACCTGCCGATTTCCACTTCGCCCGCTGTTATTCGGATGTTCTCTACACACGGTTCAGTTGCTGTAAAGAACGGAGGGCAGGGACCATGGAACTGCTGAATGCCCGTGTAGGCGAACTGACGGTTTTTGATTTTGTAGACATCCTGCGGGATCATGGATTCCGAAGCGAGCGGGAACGCCTCCCCGAGCGGGGGATCACCGGCTCCACGGTATGCATGCACGCGGGGTTCGGCCCCGTCAGGGGGAGCCAGACAACGGGTTCGATGGTGTCACACCTGCGCCCGGAACGACCCACACATTTTGTGACGGGGACGGCGGCCCCCTGCACGGGGATCTTCAAGCCGGTATGGCTCGACACCGACCTCCCCTCGATGGGTCCCCCGCCGTCCGGGACGTATGACGCCGCGACCTTGTTCTGGCGGCATGAACGCCTCCACCGGGCCGTCCTGCGGGATTTTCCCTCGCGTCTCGCATGCTATCGTGAGGAGCGAGACACCCTCGAAGGGCGGTTCATCTCCGAGGCCCTGAATCGTGCCGGACAGACGGCCCCCGAACGCGGCGACCTCTCCGCCCGCTGCTTCACCGAAGCGGACAGGGCGGAGGAACGGTGGCTGGAAAGGGTCGCGGGGGTCCGGAGCGAAAACAGACGTCCTTTCCTCCACCGGATTGCGTGGAGGGGATTCAACCGGGCCGCGCGGATGCCCGATCTCCCCTGATCAGGCGATAAAGAGATTCTTTGTGGAGAAGTTCGGGTCAGAGGTCAGATTGACCCCCAGACGCCGCAGACCCGCCTCGTCCCCCGGCGTGGGGATATGCGTCATATGGACCTCACAGCCGGCAAGTTCCTTGAGCTTCTCTATGGCGAGCTGGGCCGCGGGGTTCGTCGTCGCGCTGATCCCCAGCGCGATGAGCGATTCGTTCAGGTCAAGGCTCACCGCCGTCTCGTCGAGGATCTCCGTCTTCAGCGTCCGTATCGAATCGGTGATGTTCGGAGGGAGCAGTTTGATCTTCGCGGGGATCCCGGCCAGGTGCTTGATCGCGTGTATCACGAGGCTGGATGCCGCGTGCATGAGGGGGGAGTTGTTCCCGGTGATGATCGTGCCGTCCTCCAGTTCTACGGCGGCACCGCAGTAGATCCCCTTATTTCCCTTGTCCTCTTCCTGTGCCCGGGCGGCGGCATCGCGCGCGGGTTGTACGACCCTCCTGCTCTCCGGCTCAAGCTGAAAATCCTTGATAAACAGCTCCACCCGCTGGACCGTTTCTCTGTCGGCGAGACCTATGGCGTATTCGCACCGGTACCGGAAGTAGCGCCTGATGACCTCCTGTTTCGCGGCCTCCTTCGAGACATCATCGTCCACGATGGCAAAACCGCAGCAGTTGACTCCCATGTCGGTGGGAGATTTGTAGAATGCCTCTCCCCCTGTTATCTTTTCGAGGATCCTTCGGAGGAGGGGAAATGCCTCAACATCCCGGTTATAGTTCACCGACTTGCAGTCATAGGCCTCGAGGTGAAAAGGATCGATGAGGTTGAAATCGCCGAGATCCGCTGCCGCCGCCTCGTAGGCGACATTGACCGGGTGTTTCAGGGGGATGTTCCAGATCGGGAAGGTTTCGAACTTCGCGTACCCCGCTTTGATACCTTTCCGGTAGTCATGATACAGCTGGGAGAGGCAGGTCGCCAGTTTGCCGCTTCCCGGGCCCGGGCCGGTCACAATGACGAGAGGTTTGTCCGTCTCGACGTACGAATTCGCTCCGTATCCCTCATCGCTGACAATGGTGTCCACCTCCGTGGGGTAGCCCTTCGTGTACCGGTGCGTGTATACCTTCACCCCTCGCCGTTCCAGCTTGTTTTTGAAGAGTATGGCGGCCGGCTGGTTTTCGAAACGGGTGATGATGACACCCAGGACGTCGAGCCCCCACTCCCGTAAATCGTCTATCAGCTTCATGGCGTCCGAATCGTAGGTGATCCCGAAATCCGCCCGCATCTTTTTCCGTTCGATATCACCGGCGTAGATGCACAGGAGGATGGCTGCCCTGTCACCCAACTCCCGCAGGAGCCTCACCTTCACATTCGGATCGTACCCGGGCAGGACCCGCGCCGCGTGGTAGTCGTGAAAGAGCTTCCCCCCAAATTCCAGGTAGAGACGGTCGTCGAACCGGTCGACCCGCTCCAGGATGGCCGCCGTCTGCTGTTTCAGATATTTCTCGTTGTCAAAGGCGATCGTCCCCGCCATGTTTTTCTCCTTTTCCGGTCTGTTTTTGTGGATTCCGCACGACAGAGCTGTTCTTCGAATGAATCCACACGGCGCGAGGACAACGGGTTGTCTCGCAGATGTAAAAGATTTTCGGATGATGTGGGGTGGGCCTCCGAGACACATCCCCGGAGTTCCACCCCTCGTATCGTTTCAGTCCTGTTGGTTCGCCTCGTCCTGTTCCCTCTTCAGTGCCACTCCCGCGACGAAGCGTGCCTGGAGTTTCCGCATCCCCTTGAGCCACCGGTCGTAGTCGGAGGTCTTCCTGCGCATGTAGGTCTCGACTTCGGGGTGGGGAAGGATCAGGAAGGAGTCCGCCTTGAATGCCTCCATCACCGCTTCGGCGAGCTGTTCCGGCTCCATCAGGCCGTCGACCCCCGCCACACCGCCTCCTTCGTGCTCCCGCGTCATCTCGGAGCGCACGGCCTGGGGACAGAGGGCGAAGACCTTGATCCCCTGATCACCGTAAGTGATCTCGATATTCTCGGCCAGCCCGACCGCCGCATGCTTGGTCACCGAATAGGGGGCCGAGCCGATCTGGCTGAGCAACCCCGCCGCCGAAGCCGTCATCAGGAGGGCTCCGCCGCCCCGCTCGATCATGCGGGGGATGATCGCCCGCGCCACGTAGACGTGGGCCATGACATTGATCTCCCAGATCTTCTGCCAGTCTTCATTGGGGGCCTCAACTCCTCCCGGGACCATAATGCCCGCGTTTGAACAGAACAGGTCAATCGGGCCGACCCTCTCCTCCGTGGACTCGACCAGATGAACCACATCCTCTTCCCTGCTGACGTCACAGCCGACGGCGACCCCCTTGATCTCCTGTGCGACGGCCCGTGCACCTTCTTCATTGAGATCAGCCACCACAATCGCCTTCGCGCCTTCCTGGGCGAACCGCTGACACAGGGCCCGACCGATGCCGCTGGCGCCCCCTGTCACAACAATAATTTTCCCTGCAATTTCCATGAATGTCCATCTCCTGAGTGATTTGGGACAAGGCCCCACCGGTGTGATTATTTCTTCTTTCCGATAAAATCAAGGATAAAGAGGGAAAATCGGTCTTTTTGCCCGCCCTATTTGAACAGCTTCAGATACTCTCCATATCCCTCCTTTTCCAGGTCCTCTTTGGGGATAAAGCGCAGGGCGGCGGAGTTGATGCAGTACCGCTGACCGGTGGGCTGCGGCCCGTCATCGAAGACATGTCCGAGGTGTGAATCCGCCATTCGGCTCCTCACCTCCGTTCTCACGTCTGATAATTTCCGGTCTTCCTTTTCTACGAGGGCATCGGGTTCGATCGGCCTCGTAAAGCTCGGCCAGCCGGAATGGGAATCGTACTTGTCATGCGAGCTGAAGAGGGGTTCCCCGGATACTACATCGACGTAGATTCCCTCTCTCTTATTATCCCAGTATTTATTGTGGAAGGGTCGTTCCGTGCCCTCCTCCTGCGTTACCTCGTACTGGAGGGGGGTCAGCTTTTTCAGCAGCTCATCGGCAGGCGGTTTTTCAAAGGCGCATGGGGGGGACGTTTCCGCATTGCCCCACATTTCTTTGAGGTACCGGTCCCGTCCCGAACCCGTCCGGTACGCGCCATATCGCACCGGGTCCTTCCGGGCGTAGTCCTGGTGGTACTCCTCCGCCTGGTAAAACTCGTCAAAGGGGAGGATCTGTGTGACGATCGGTTTGTCGTACCGTCCCGACGCGCCCAGTTCTTGTTTGGAGGCCTCTGCCAGTTGTTTCTGCTCATCCGTATGGTAGAAGATGGCAGACCGGTATTGAGGTCCCCTGTCGGCGAACGATCCCCCCGCGTCCGTCGGATCGACATTCCTCCAGTAGATATCGAGCATCTGCCGGTACGTCGCCCTGGCCGGATCATAGGTGACCTGGATCGCCTCGTAATGTCCGGTACGCCCGGTGGAGACCTTCTCATAGGTTGCGTCCTTCTCGGCCCCTCCCGTATAGCCCGACACGACCTCAATCACACCGTCAAGTTCCTCGAAGGGGTGTTCCATGCACCAGAAGCATCCCCCGGCAAAGGTGGCTCTCTCGATTGTTCCATTTGTGTCCATACCGCTATCCTCCCTGAAGCCGCCCGCAAGTGCGTACACGACCAGCAGACAGACGGCGGCCACAAGATATAACACTATCTTTTTCATGCTATCCTCCCCTGCGAGCCGGCTGTCATATTCCGGCACGCTCAGATGCGCCTGCCGGGAAGCCTCCATGCCACCACGCCGATGGCGATGGCAATGATCAGGGCCGGCACAATTCCCGGAATACCGTCGATCAGGGCCGGGTATGACCGATCGGGTGTCAGCGCCAGCATTACGTTCCCTCCCAGGATCTTTTCCAGGAGGAAGGAGCCCTGCAGCTGCGCGTACGCGAGCATGTACAGGTATGCGCCCACCAGCCCGCCGAGAACGAAGAAGATGGCATCCTTCCGTCCGTCCCCGAGAGCCGCCATGCCGGTGCTGGGGCAGTACCCGGTAAGGGGCCAGACAAAACCCATGATGATCCCGCCGATCAGGACCCCCCAGTAGCTGGTCTTCACATCCAGATGAGACGGCGCAATGACGCCAATGGCAAGTCCTATGAAGAGGAGGGCGCTGGCGATCGCGATCCCGAAGAGGATGGCCTTCATCAGATGAAGATCGGTCAGCCGGAGCATATTGATGATATTGTGCGGATTGGATGCGCCGATACGGTGAAGGACAAAACCGAATGCCATCCCCAGTATAATGGCTAATAGTATGGTCGTCATGTCACACCTCCCTTATCTTCGCCCGTACAGCAGGATGGCAAGCGGGATCGCCGTCAGGAAAACCCCGATGGCGAAAAGGTAGCCGCTGATCGAGGTCTGCATGATCCCGCTCATCGTGTGCCCGCTCATGCATCCCCCTGCCAGTCTGACGCCGAACAGCGTCACTACACCACCGACGAAGGAAACAACGTACCGCGTTGTGCCCCCCTTGCCGAACCGGGACCGCCACACCTTCGGAGCGATCCGGTCGGCGGCGGTCGGGTGCGGCCCTCCGGTCCCGGCCGAGAGGAAGGCGCCCAGGATCATGCTCAGAACGAAGATAAAGCTGTAGTTGAGCGGCCTGGCTACATTCTTCGCGTACTTGCCGCCGCTCTTGTTCAGGTAGGCGTTCGTGCTGGCATACCCCGATTTTGCATTCGGGCTTGTGGTAATCAGATCATCGGAAACGGCATTCCAGACAATCCCGTCGAATATCACAAATTGTGTCGATACCCCGATCGGCTTGACCAGCCATACCGCGAGCAGGAAGACCACACCCAGGGCAATCCCACTCGTGAACCAGTTCCATTGTCCCGTCATAACGCTCCCTCCTTGTTGTAATGTTACGGTTGCCGGAAAACCGGGAGTGTCTGGGGTGACGCAGCCCTCCGATACATCGCCCGAAAAGGCCCGGCCTGCCCCCTCCCGGCAGCCCTCACGCATCTTCAAGACATACCGCCACGCGCACAATGTGATTTTAACCAGTAAGATAGAAGAGATAGAACATGCAATATTGGTGAATTATGGCACAAACAACTGTGAACGTAAAGGGTGTATTGCGGTCGGTTTTGGGCCGGGACGGTCGATTTCAAATTGCCACGGGATACGCAATGGTATAGGATATCCCGTATCCTATCGTCGTAACCCCTGCGGCACAGAGAGGAAAGGAGAGAGACCATGCATGTCATCGATCTGTCGGCCACGATCGCCCCGAGCCCCGACGGGGCACCCGATTTTCTCAGGACCGAGATCGCCTACCACGACCATGCCGACGGAGCGGCGAGGATCAAAGACCTCTTTCACGTCCCCCCCGAACTCCTGCGCAGCGGCGAGGGGTGGGCGACGGAGACGATCACGCACCTGGGCACGCACAGTTCGACACATGTCGATGCGCCATGGCACTACAACAGCCATATCCAGGGCAGCAGGGCACCGACCATCGATGAGCTGCCCCTCGAGTGGTTCTTCGGCGACGGGGTCAAGCTCGACATGACCGCCAAGGGGGAGGGGGACCCGGTCACCGAAGCGGATATCCAACGGGAACTGGAGCGGATCGCCTACGCCCTCAAGCCGCTCGATATCGTCCTGATCAATACGGGGCGGGACATCTATTACGGACAGCCCGATTACATCTTCAAGGGTTGTGGCGTAACCGCTGGCGCCACTCGCTGGCTCTTCGACCAGGGGGTCCGGGTGATGGGGATCGATGCCTGGGGGTGGGATGTTCCACTGGACCGGGAGGCCCGGCAGGCCCTTGAAAAGGGAACCGGGGGCGTTTTCTGGGCGGCGCACCAGGCGGATATTCCCTATTCGCACATCGAGCGGCTGGTCAACCTGGAAGGACTCCCTCCCTCCGGCTTCACGGTCTCCTGCTTCCCCCTCAAGATCAAGGGGGCCAGCGCCGGGCCGGCCAGGGTCGTGGCGATCCTCCCGGAATAGAAACGAGATATCAAAAGGAGAACGGCTATGCCCTTTGAACTGATAAACGGCGTCAGCCTCCACTACGAGGAGGCGGGAAGCGGCGAGGCGATCATCCTCCTGCACGGCTACACCGGAAGCACAAAAGACTGGGCCTGCCAGGTACCCCTCCTCGCGCCGGCGTACCGGGTAATCGCCCTCGATCACCGGGGCCACGGCATGTCCAGCGCTCCCCATGAGGAAGAGGACTATTCGATACCGATCTCAAGCGGCGATGTGTACGAACTGATGCAGCTGCTCGGTATCGATCGCTGCTGCCTGATCGGGCATTCGATGGGGGGATTCATCGCGCTCCAGTTCGCCCTCGATCATCCCGACAGAGTGAGCGCCCTGGTCCTGGTGGACACGTCGAGCGGGACCTTCGACGTTGCCCCCGGATACCCGGAGCTGCGCGCGAAGATGGACGAACTGGCGCGGGAAGAGGGGGTCGAGGCGGCCTTTGAATACGAGGCCACGCACAACACCATCCGAATCGAGCGCTTCAGGCGGCATCCTCAGTGGCGGGAGATCGCCCGCCGGAAAGTGCTCGGCACCTCGGTGGACGGCTATATCTACGTGGCACGATCCTTCGGAAAGTGGCGGCCGGTTACGGAACGGCTCGGGGAGATACGGGTGCCCACCCTGATCTTCCGGGGGGATGAGGATGCGCCCTTTGCGGCAGCGAGCGAAACGCTGAGGGAGGCGATTGCCGGGTCACGGCTGGTCATCATTCCCGGCGCGGGACACTCCCCCCACGAGGAGGCCCCCGGTATCTTCAACGAGGAATTAGCGACCTTTCTTGCAGACGTGTATCGAAAGTAAGGCGGTCCCCCGTCCGGCGCGTATCAGGATGCGGTACGATGCTCGGCATGGACAACGCAGGCGCGCCCCTCACCTTTGGCCTGATACATCAGGTTGTCCACCCGTGTCAGAAGCGTATCGGTACTCTCCCGGTCCCGATACTGGGTGACACCGAAACTGGCCGTCAGCAACCCGACCTCGGGGAAAGACTGGGACTTCAGCGCTTCCAGGAGGGCCTCTGCCAGCTGTACCGCCTGCGGAAGGGTCGTATTGGCGAGCATGATCAGAAACTCCTCGCCGCCCCAACGGGCCAGCACGTCCGACGAGCGAATCCGCTTCCGAACCAGATCCACCAGCCCTCCGAGTACCCGGTCCCCCGTTTCGTGTCCGAAGCGGTCGTTGACGACCTTGAAGTCATCGATATCCAGCATGATGAGGGAGAAGGGAACGGCGTATCGGTTGCTGCGGCCCATCTCGCGGTGCAGTTCTTCCATGAAATAACGGCGGTTGAAGGCCCCGGTCAGGGGATCCGTCACCGCCAGTTTGCGAAGTTTCTCTCCGAGAAGCCTGCGTTCCGTCACATCCCGGCTCACACCGAGGATCGCGACGGGCCGCTGCTCCTCGTCCCGCAGAAATGACAGGACATTTTCGATCCAGATGATCGAACGGTCCTGACGGTATTCCTCGATTTCGATGGTGCGCGTGCGCTGGGGATCGGCGCCGCCCGCTTCGAGCGCCATCTCCTCTTCCAGGGCCTTCATCACAAGTTCCAGCGAATGAGGGGGCATTACCTCGTCGATCCCCTGCGCCATCGTTTCTTCCGGCGTGGACCCATAGAGCTGCATGACGGAGGGACTGACATAGGTAAAACGGAGAGTTGCCAGATCCATCACCCAGAGACAATCTCCGGAATGATCGGCAATCAGGCGGTATTTCCGTTCACTCTCGCTCAGACCCTCATTGCGTTCCCGCAGGTCGGCAACCTCCTGTTCCAGGGCAGCTACCCGTCGGCACAACGCTTCGGATTTCTGGGATCGTTTGTTCATTCCAACCAACCCTGATGACAGTAAATTACCCCTGGGATGTACAGCAATATAGGGAACCCCCATGGTATGTCAATCAAAAACTGACACCCCTTCCCGACCGGAAAATAAGGCCTTGATAAAAAATCCCATATGAAAGAAGATAGAGTCAGCAAGACAGTTGTTTATTACAGAGGAAGGAGCGTTTCATGTTTAAAAAAATCCTGTATCCTACTGATTTTTCCGACGTGTCAAAGAAGGCCCTCGCTTCTATTCTGGAGCTCAAGACGGCCGGGGCGAAAGAAGTGGTCGTCATGCATGTAATCGACAGCCGAAACCTCGACGCGATGGCCCAGTATGTGCCCGCCGACCTTCTGAGGACCCAGGAAGCCCTCGAGAAGATCGCCCGGGAGGAGGCGCAGGCGATTGCCGATGCACTCGAAAAGAAGGGTTTCACCGTAAAGATCCGCATCGAGGAGGGAATACCCGCACGGAACATCCTGGAAGCGGAAGAGGAAGAGGGTATCTCCAGCATCGTCATAGGATCTCACGGTGTGAGCAATATCAAAGAGATGTTTCTGGGATCGGTTTCAGAAAAGGTGATCAGGAAGGCCAAGAGCCCCGTTATCGTCATAAAAAGACAACGACCGGCTTGACAAATCCCTATTTCCGAAATAACAGGTGATGCTCGGACGAACCAGGTGGAACGGTTCGAGAACGAATCTCTATCTCGAGAGAGGTGACAGAAAAAAAGGGGGAAGACGTTTGAAGATACTGCGTGTTGACATGTCACAATTGAAAGCGGATATGGAAACCCTGCCGGAGGCATATACGCTGATCGGCGGCAGGGGGCTGATTGCCAAGATCATGAACAGCGAGGTCCCGCCCGACGCCGATCCGCTGGGACCGGACAACAAATTGATCATCGCCGCGGGACCGCTGGCGGGAACCATGGCGCCCCAGCTCGGCCGCATATCGCTGGGATGCAAGAGCCCCCTGACGATGGGGATCAAGAAATCAAACGTGGGGGGACCGGCTTCCCAGAAGCTTGACAAACTGGGGATACGGGGGGTCATCATCGAGGGGGCCCCTGAAGAGGGAAAGTGGTACATCTTAAAAATATCGAAGGAGGGCGCCTCTCTGGAATCCGGCGATGAGTACGTGGGGATGAAAAACTACCGGCTTGCCGATGAGCTGTACAAGAAGTACGGCAACAAGGTCACCTTGATCACTCTCGGCGTCGCCGGTGAACGGAAATACACGGGGGCATCGATCGCCCTGGGCGACGCATACGGAGACCCCTCCCGCTGCGCCGGCAGAGGAGGAATCGGAGCCGTCATGGGGGCCAAGGGGCTGAAGGCCATCGTCATCAACGACGTCGACGCCGAGAAGATTCCCCTGGCTGACCCGGCCGCGTTCAGAGAGACGGTCAGGAACTGGGTGAACATTATCCGGAAGGACGTGAGCTGCGGCCTCTTCCATACCTTCGGGACACCGCTCGCGGTCTCGAACCTCAGCATGGTGGGGAGCATGCCCGCCAAGGGGAATACCTCGGGGAGACACGAGGAGTTCAGGAAGGTCAGCGGCGATGCCATCAAGAACAATGTCTGGGAGCGGGGCGGCAGGATGCACGGCTGCATGCCGGGGTGCGTCGTTCAGTGCTCGATCATCTATAACGGCCCCGACGGGGAACGCCTCTGCTCGGCCCTCGAGTACGAGGCGATCGGTCTCTTCGGCACCAATCTCGATATCATCGATCTCGACGCCATCGCCCGGATGAAATTTCTGTGTGACGACATCGGGGTCGACCTGATTGAGATGGGCGGTTCCCTGATCGTCGCCGTAACCGGCGGGAAGCTGAAGATGGGGGATGCCGAAGGGGCGATCAGGCTCCTCGAGGAGATCGGGGAGGGGACGGAGTTCGGCGCCATCCTCGGCAGCGGCGCCGTCGCCACGGGGAAGGCCCTGGATGTTGAGAGGGTACCGGTCTTCAAGGGACAGGCTATCCCGGCCCATGACGGCCGCGCCTCCAAGGGGATCGGCGTGACCTACGCCACGAGTCCGATGGGTGCCGATCACAACGCTGGTCTCACTTACAAGATACCGGGACAGAAGGAGGGGCAGATCGAAAACTCGCTCGCCTTCCAGATCAGGGCGGCGGCCTGCGACACCATCGGCTACTGTCTCAATTCGGTCCCCGGCGGTCAGACCTCGGTCTACGAATTCTTTGCGGACCTCCTCAACGCCCGCTACGGCATGACCCTCACCGTGGACGATCTGGTGGAGATCGCGAAACAGACCCTGAAGGATGAGAACACCTTCAACAACCAGGCGGAATTCAGCAGGATATGGGAACCCTACCCGGCCTTCTACCGGACGGAGCCCCTCCCGCCGACCAACCGGGTCTTCGATGTCGAGGACAACGAGATCGAGGATATCTGGAACCGGATCGATGCCTACAAGGAGAAGGAGAAGGCCTGGGAGGTACGGATCCCGCACCTTCCCTCCATGCTGATCGGGGCGGGTGTCCTGGCAAAAATCGGCGGCCAGGCCAAAAGCCTGAAGATCACGAAGGCCCTCTTCCTCTGCGATCCCGTCATGAAGCAGATCGGGCGCGCCGACGAGATCATCGGCAGCCTCGCCGCCAACGGTATCAAGGCGGTCCTCTTCACCGATATCGAACCCGATCCCCCCATCTGGGAGATCGACAGCCTGGGTGAACTGTACGCCACGGAGGGGTGTGACGGGATCATCGCCATGGGGGGCGGAAGCTCCATGGATGCGGCCAAGGCCCTCTCCGTACGCGTGACCCATCCCGGCCACATGTCCGAGTACGAGAGCCTCGCCGGCGGGACGGGGAAGATCAAGGATATCCTCCCCCCGGTCATCTGCGTCCCCACCACATCGGGAACGGGAAGCGAGGCGAACACCTACGCGGTCCTCACCGATACGGAGCGGGGAATCAAGTTCATCATGATGAGCGAGATCATGGTCCCGAACGTGGCGATCATCGACCCCGAAGTGACAAAGACCATGCCGAAGAGCCTCACCGCCGAGACGGGAATCGACGCCCTCGCCCACTGCATCGAGGGATACGTGGGGACTCTTATGCCTTATCATCCCTACTATTCGACTCTGGCCTATTACGGGATCAAGCTGGTCGGAAAGAGCCTCCCCCGGGCCTACCATACCCCCGACGATCTGGAGGCGCGGACAGATATGGCAATGGTGGCCGTCTACGGCGGCGCCGCCTTTACCAAGGGACTGGGTGTCGGGCACAACCTCGGTCACGTCATCGGCGCCCGGTACCATATCTCGCACGGAAAATCGATCGCTCCGGGTCTGCTCTGCTTCGCCCGGGTGAACGAAAAGGCCTGCAGGGAGGAATTCGAGGATCTCGCTTGGACGCTGAACCGCTCGAAAAACCTGGAAGAGGGGCTCCGCAAATTGTACGAAGAGATCGGGATGCCGACCCGGTTCAGGGATCTGGGCATACCGGAGGAAGACCTGCCGAGGATCGCCTTCGAGGCATCAAAGGATGTGGTCAATATCGTCGGTAACCCCATCGCTCTCGAGGAGCGTCATTTCCTGGAACTGCTGAAGGATTTCTATTAGAAGATCCTTTTCTAACCACACAACAAGCCCCCTTTCGTTTCGGAAGGGGGCTTTTCACTGTACCCGCGGCGGTTCCCCGCATTTCTTCGGTTGGTTCAGCTCGACGCGAGATGCGCACCTGACAGCATCCGCACCCCCGCGGGATCCGCCAGGACAACCGACGTCTCGACCTGCCGGTTTGGTATATGCCAGTACCGCCTCAGAAGGAGGTCCTTTTCCTCCTCCGTGACGAGCGCGTATCCGTTCTTCCGGTAGAATGAGACGGCCCACGTCGCGTCGGCCCACGTCCCGATCAGGATGGGCCGAACCGTCATCCCTTCAAGATGGCGCAGGAGAGCAGTCCCGATCCCCTTCCCCTGGTCCCGTGTGCGAACGTAGGCGTGGCGGATCAGCGTCACCTCTCCTCTGTCCTGAATTCCCATGACGGCGACCAGTGTGCCGTCACACTCGAAACCCCAGAAGATGACGCCGCCGTTGATCTCATTCGACAGTTCGTCCGTACCCATGTACGGCTCGTGCCATCGGTCGGGGGGGATAACGCCGCGGTACGCCTGTGCGGCACTATTGATAATCTCATGGATCGCTTCGAAATCGGACTGTATGCAGCGTCTGATCATGCAGTCTCCGCTTTTCCCTGATTGCGGCGCCGTATTGGAACGTACGGTTTATACCCCACGTTATGGCTGTAACAGCTTGAAGCCCAGATCGGGGTCAAGGGCGCGCCTGCCGGTGGTATCGACCAGCTCAAACAGTATGACCTCCAGGATCTGCCACACCTTTACACCGGCGCGGATGCATCCCGTTACCGTGTGATCGCCCCGCCCGCAGGCCATGTGCAGGTGCAGCGTGGGGCTGCCCTCCTCATCCGGAAAAAGGGTGCCGGTCCCCGCGACCTCGTGCACATCGCCCAGGATGTGCGTCGCCGGAGTGATGGGGCGGGCATCACCCCTCTCGGGGCCGACAACCAGCCTGCTCTCCCCGGCGGCTCCTCCCACAATGATCAGGGCGGCGGCGGATATGCCCTTTTCGCGGGCAAACCGTTCGATCTCCTCATGGACAACCTCCCCGTCCTCCAGCCGCAACACGAAGGTTCGGCCCTGCTGTGCCTGTGAATATTGCATCGTTCCCTGTACCCCCTTGTATCAAAGTCTCTCCGCACCTCTTCCGGGTGACCGGTCCGTCACCGGCGATTTCTCAGCTCCTTCTTCAGCACCTTCCCGACCAGACTCTTCGGGAGGGCATCCAGAAACTCGATCTCTTTGGGTGATTTGAACTGCTTCAGCCGCTCCACGCAGTAGGGGATGATCTCCCCGGCCTCGGCGCTCTCCCCGGGCATCAGCACCACAAAGGCCTTGATGTCCTCACCGTAGATCGGGTCGTCGATCCCGATGACCGCTGCCTCCAGGATCTTCGGGTGCGAAAAGAGAACCTCCTCGATCTCGCGCGGGGCGATATTTTCTCCGCCCTTGATGATAAGATCCTTCTTTCGCTCCGTGATAAAGAAATACCCGTCCGCATCCCGGTAGCCGATATCGCCGGTATAGAGCCATCCGTCTCTGAGCATCTCGGCTGTCTCTTCCGGCTTGTTCCAGTACCCCTTCATCAGCATGGGGCCCGAGATGAGAATCTCCCCTTCTTCACCGGGGGGGAGCTCGCTCCCCTGAAAATCAACGACCTTCATCTCCGTCCCCTTCATCGGCAACCCGATGGATCCGATCTTTTTGATCCCATCGAAAGGATTGGTGGCGTTGTTGGCGCCTGCCTCGGTGAGCCCCCACCCTTCGGTGATCTCATGCCCGAACACCTCTTTGAATCCCTCCCAGGTGTCGCGGGTGAGGGGCGCCGAACCGCACGACCAGTACTTCATCGAGCTGATATCATATTTCCGGAGCTCGGGGAGGAGCAGCAGGTAGACATACATGGTCGGGACCCCCGCCATGATATTCGCCCGGTATTTTTCAATGGTGGCGAAGAGCCTCTCGGGATCGAATGCGTCGAAGAGAACCGCTACGCCCCCCCCGAGGAGGGCGCGGTAATTCATGCTCGCGATCCCGTATGAATGACAGAGGGGCAGGATCCCGATGGCAGTCAGGCCTGAGGGCAGGTTGAGGGTTTCATGCTGCATCTTCGCGTTGTGATAGAGGCTGGCATGGGTGTGCATCACCCCCTTGGGAACCCCCGTCGTCCCCGCCGTGTAGATCAGCGCGGCAATTTCGTCATCGCCGGTCCGTTCTATTTCCAGTTCATCCGAACTGTGCCCCACGAGGGTTCGATAGGAGAGAACGCCCGGCGGCACCTCCTCGTCGATCAGGATGACGTTTTTGAGGGCCGGTGCGTGCGCGCGGCACGCCTCGATTTTCGGGAGAAAGGCCATGCTGCTGATGACTGTCTGCGCCCCCGTGTCCTGATAGATATAGGCAATCTCCGCGTCCCCGACCAGGAAATTGATGGGGACGACCACGGCCCCGATCGCATATACCGCCTGAAAGGCCTGCACCACCTCCGGGCAGTTGGGCATCTGTATGATAACCCGGTCCCCCCGTCCGACCCCCAGCCCCTTCAGGGCGTTCCCGAGGCGCGAGGCGCCCCGCTGCATCTGGATGTTGGTGAAGGCGCGCTCTTCGAATATCAGGGATACGTGTTCACCGAATCGTTCAATCTCCTTCCCCGTCAGCTCAGCGATATTCATTTCCCCCCCTTTTTCCGAAACCGGAATAGTGCAATTCAGATACTCCCGGAAAGCAGATGTGCTGTTTCCTCTGATACCGCTCCCCCTTCCCTCCTATGATCACCCGTCAAGGGCGCCTTCCAGGAAGGCGATCACCCGTTCGAATGCCTTCGGGTCCTGCAGCAGGAACAGGTGCCCTCCTTCAAACAGCTCGAGGCGGGACCGGGGGATCTGCCGATGTATCGCCTCGAGATTCGAAGCGGGGGCGATTCCGTCGTACCGGCCGCCGCAGACAAAGACGGGCATCCGAAGGTCGGGGAGCCGTCCGTGGGTGTCGTGCCCCGCGCGGGCCTCGCCCTGCCGGCGGGCGCCTGCTTTCCGACCCGGTTCGTCCGCCCCGACCATCAGGGTCGACTCCGCCTGGTCCACGAGGGCATCAAGGCGCCGCGGATGAGCGGTCTGCCACGCGGCATCCCGGCGCGTATCGCTGAGCAGGACCGTGCCCCGTGCCCTCTCCCGCGGGGACAGATCGCCGAGCTCGTGCAGGGGGAAGGATGCCCCCCCGGCACCCCCGCTGCTGGTGCATGCCAGGACCAGCCGTTCGACCCGTTCCGGAAAGCGGAGGGCGAACTCCTGGGCCACCATCCCTCCGAACGACACCCCCATCACCGAGCACCGGTCCCACCCCACCGCCGCGAGGAGGCCGTCGGCATCCGTGGCATACCCCGCCATGGTATAGGGAATGTCCGGCCGGTCGGTCCGGCCGAGACCGCGCTGGTCGTAGGTAAGGATCTCGAACCGGTCCGCGAGGGGGGAGTCGAAGATGGAGGGCCTCTGGCGCAGGTCCCCGCCGGTGCCGCCGATGTACAGGAGGCGCTCTCCCGTGCCGCGGACCTCGTAGTAGATACGAATATCACGAACGGTAGCGAATGGCATGAACACCTCGTGCGTCCGTTGTTCGACCGTCGATTGAGCGTACCAGAAACTACCCCTTCTGTCCATCGCCCCGCAGCCGTGTGCGCAGGTCCAGGATGTGACGCGCCGGGTAGACAGACGTGGGACAGACGCGACTGCAGGCCAGCGTCCGGTTGCACAAACGCTCCCCCCGTTCGCTGCCCGCCTGCTTCAACAGGGGTTCGATCTCCTCCCCCTCGACCTTCTGAAGCTCCCCGTTCAGGGCGGCGAGGGCGGCCGGTCCCATGAAGGGGCTCTCTCCGCCGCTCACCGGGCAGGCCGCAACGCAGCAACCGCACTCGATGCAGTTCTCAAACCGCTCGAAGCGTTTGATCCCTTTCGGGAGTTTTGTGCCGCTTCTCTCCTCCGCACCTCTCAGATAGCTCCACCTCTCCCCGATGTCTTCATAGAAGGGGGTCATATCGACGGCCAGGTCCCCGAGGAGGGGAAAACCGGGGAGGGGCTCCAGCGTGATGATACCCCTCTTGAGCTCGGAGATGCGCGTGATACAGGCCAGTCGAGCTTCTCCGTTGATCAGCATCCCGCAGGTCCCGCACGATGAGTGGTGACACGAACGCCGGAACAGCAAGGTGGGATCCTGCCCACTCTGGATCATCTCGAGGACGTCCAGGACGCTACTGTCCGTATCGACGGTCAAAAGAAAGGTCTCAAAGCGGGGCTTTGTTCTGATTCCCGGCCGGTGGCGCCGGATCTTCAGGCGGATCTTCCGTTTCATGCGCGCCTCCTCGACGGGCCATCTCCGGACGGCGCGGAAAAAAATCGGCGCCAGGAGAGGAGCGAAGTGGTGCGGGTCCGGCAGGGGATCGTATGCCCCGCCTTGCGGCAGATCAGATCGGCGGTCTTTTCGGCCATGGCCCGCACCGTCGTGGCCTTCCCCCCCAGGAGGGAGATGATCCCCTCTACGCCGTGGGTGACCGCGTGATCGTAGCACTCGAAGGTGCGGCTGATCTGCTGCGGGCTCGCCGCCCCGGTGTCCCGGATCAGGGGCCGCGCGGCGCTCCAGGCCGAGCGAATCGGCGCCTCCCCGACCGCCGGCACCATCAGGGAACAGTTGCCGATGATCCGGCTGATATGCTCCTCCGGCAGGGCCACGTCGTCCGGGTCATCGGTGAGCCACAGCGAGGTCCCCAGGATGGAAAGCCCGCGCTGGGGGACGATGATATCCCCCTCCCCGGCCGGGCGCATCCGGTTGATCACCATGTTGGTCACCCTCCCCTCGACGGCAATCATAACCCCCGGTCCCGGCTGGATCGGGACATCGATCCCGGCCAGCGCCGCCACGCGCCCGGCCCAGGCCCCGGCGGCATTGACGACCAGATCTCCCTTTACCCTCTTCGTCTTCCCCGTCCGGTAATCGAGAATCTCGACACCGGTCACCCTCCCCCCCCGGGTATCGATCCCCCGGATCTCGCAGAAGGGATGGAGGGATGCCCCGTTCTGGCGGGCCGTGGCAAAGAAGTGCATCGCCAGCCGCCAGGGGTCGATGGTGGCGTCAGGGACCTGCAGGGCGCTTCTGACTTTCGACGTCAAGGCCGGCTCCAAGGCTCGCGCCCGGTCGGCGGAGAGATTCTTCACGTTGATGCCGGAGGCGCGGCAGGCCTCCAGAAGGGACACGCCGTACGCCTCGTCGTCGGGTGAAACGGCCACGAACAGGCCGTCATTCTGTTCCAGGGACTGGGGGGCGATGGTGCGCAGGATGCGGTTCTCTTCGATGCACTCCACCGCCGCAGTCCGGTCGTGCACCGCGTAACGGGCGCCGCTGTGCAGCAGGCCGTGATGCCGTCCCGTGGTCCCGGAGGTCAGTTCCCCCTTCTCGAAGAGGGAGACCTCAAAGCCGCGCAGGGTCAGATCGTGGGCAAGGGCCGCCCCCGCGCCCCCCCCGCCGATGATGATGATATGCTCCATACCCCCGCCTCACAGGAGATAAATCATGCTCAGGGAACGTCCCACAATGTTACGGAACTCCCATCGAGCCACGCCGCCTGATCGTCCCGCTACCGAGCGCGGCACGGTACTACTCAACCATGAGCGCCGAGGAGTGGGACAAGCGCCGTTTCTGCCGTAGCTCGGATATCCGAAGACGCGCTCAAATCGCGGCCACCGGCACACCTCGATATCGGACCCGTATATCGTCGTACGTTGGTGCCGGATGAGTTTTCTGGAAAATCTTCCCCGTTTCTGGTATCACCTTGACATAATTACTGTAACAGGGGACAGGAGAAGGTGTCAACAGCAAAATGCCAGATTAACTTATTGGAATTATTCTGTTACGCCGACCATCAATTCGAGACAGAGGAGTGATAATCTCACAACTATTTCAAAGATCCGCAGAATGGAGAACCAATCATGGGTCAGGAATTGAGCGAGGGACTCGGGGGTAAGGTAACCGTCTTGGGGAGTAACACCCAAGAAGGACAGGACCGCACGTCAACGGGCGGTCTTTCACCAAACGATTACGGCGCTTTCTTTGAGGCACTGCCGGTTGGCGTCTATATTATTCACGATGGCCGATTCAGCTACGTCAACTCGTGGCTGTCCCATACACTGGGATACGAGAACTCCGAATTGATCGGGGAACCATTCCTGGAAGTCATTCACCCCCATGACAGGGGACAGGTCAAACTCGCGATGCGAGAGGGAAGGGACCGAAATGCCCCGGAGCAGGGTGTCTGCCGTCTGCTGAAGAGAGACGGATCCGTCATCTGGGGAAGTCTGGGAGGACGGGCCATGATCCATAACGGGAGACAGGCGTATGCAGGCCATGTAACCGACGTTACTCCCTTGAAGGAAATGCAGGAATCTCTGAAAAAATATAAAACCATCATCAATGAAATAGAAGATGGTGTCGGCGAAACGGCCCTCGATGGAAACCTGATGTTTATCAACGATGCCGGATGCAGACTGCGGGGATACACGCGGGAAGAAATCATTGGGACCAACTACCGGTCTTACATTGATATTGATGAAAAAGGGGCAAGATTCGTACGAAATGCATACAACACGGTGTACAGAACGGGGGTACCCGGCAGATTCATCCACGAATTAGTGAGAAAGGACGGTACGCGCAGGATAGTCGAAGATTCCGTTTCCCTGATTCGGAATACGGACGGAAGCATCACCGGATTTCGAACGGTACAACGGGATGTAACCGACCGTGAGGAGGCGGGAAAAAAGTTGATCGAGCACCGCACCCGCCTGGAGGCCATCTTCAGAAGCGTAAAAGACGCCATCATCACCGTTGACCCGGAACTGCGGGTTATTGCAGCAAACACCTCAACGGAAAATATCTGCGGGGTCAGGGTGGAAGAGATCGAGGGCAGAATATTTCCGCATTGCCTGAACCAGTGCAGTCAAGGGTGCTGCGAGGTGTTACGGCAGACCCTCGAAAAGAAAACAACCATCAAGGAATATCATATCGAATGCAACTCTCAGCTACGCTATCATCAGATCGTGAGCGTGAGCAGTTCCCCGCTTCTCGATCCGGAAGGAAAATTTATGGGGGCAGTCCTGGTGATTCGGGATGTCACCCTTCTCAGAGATCTCGAACGGGAGTTGCGGGAGAGACACCAGTTTCAAAATATCATTGGTAAAAGTCAAAAGATGCAGGATATTTATGGTCTTTTAGAAGATCTGGCCAGCTTGGAGACTACGGTCCTGGTCACGGGGGAGAGCGGAACGGGAAAAGAGGTCATCGCCAAGGCTCTTCACTACAGCGGTCATCGTGCCGGCAAGCCGTTCGTCAAGGTAAGCTGCTCGGCACTGGCCGAAAACCTCCTTGAAAGTGAACTGTTCGGCCATGCCAAAGGGGCGTTTACGGGGGCTATTAATGACAAGCAGGGGCGTTTCCAGGCGGCCGATGGCGGAACTATTCTGTTGGACGAAATCGGCGATATTTCACCCCTTATCCAGCTCAAGCTCTTGCGAGTCTTACAGGACAAGGAATTTGAGAGGGTCGGAGAAACCATTACCCGGAAAGTGGATGTGCGTGTTATTGCGTGTACCAATAAAGACCTCAAAGAAAAGGTGAAAAACGGTGAATTCCGGGAAGACCTGTATTATCGTCTCAAGGTAGTGGAAATCCCCCTCCCTCAGCTTCGCGAAAGGCTCAAGGATGTGCCGTTGCTTGTCGATCACTTCTGCAGTATCTTTAATAAAAGGTTTCACAAGAACATCAATGGCGTATCCAGTGATGTCCTCACCTATTTCATGGATTATCCCTGGCCGGGTAACGTGCGGGAGCTTGAACATGCTATCGAGTGCGCCTTCGTGCTCTGTCACGAGAGGGTCATTACCCTTGAGCACCTGCCTCCCGAGATCAGAAATTATAAGAGACCCACCCGGGCCACTGTCCCCGATATTCATGCGGAGAAACCGGAAGAAGCACGGAATATTCTGGACGCCCTAAACGAAACGCTGTGGAACAAAACCAAGGCCGCCCATCTGCTCGGTATCAGCCGACAGACGCTATACCGGAAAATTTACGAATATGAAATCCTGAAAAAAGTGTAACAAAGATGTAACATGTTACATGTTGTAACAGCACATACTGTAACACGGCCCTCTCCTCGGCACCCTCTTTTTCATCCTCCTCACGCTATAAGGCATTAAAGTAAAATCATTTTTTTGAATTCCCCTGCCCGTTCTATGCTCGGCATGGATCTTGCGGGCAACGGTGAGTTGCACTTTATTTTGTTACCAATAGAAATTTGAAACCGGCGGCGCCTGCGAGAAAAGGCACGCGGAATAATCATAGAAAAGCATGTAACTAGAAAGGGAGGAAAGGTAATGACAAGAAGGCTCAGGTTTAGTTTGTTTGTTGTCGCAGCACTTGCACTGACGCTCTGCTTCGCGTCTACCGGGATGAGCGCCGTTCCGTCGGGGGAGCCGATCGTCATCGGCTACGCGGGGATGGTGCTTTCGCCGGGTACGAGACCCTGCATGGCTATCCAGAAACTGGCGGTCCAGGAGATCAACGAGGCGGGCGGCGTACTCGGGCGTCCGCTGAAGTACGTGATAGCCGACAACAAGGGTGCCACGTCACTGACGGTTGAGGGTTGTCGACGTCTGCTCCTCGAAGAGAAGGCGAAGTTCATCTTCGTCGAGGGGAGGACGGAGATCTCCCTCGCTGCACAGGAGAGTGCGGCGTCGATGTTCAAGGATTACCCACACATCATGATATTCAACGGGACGATGGGAAGAGAGCTAACCGACCGGGTCGTCGACGACTACGAAACGTACAAATTCTGTTTCCGTGATTTCGATCCGGAGATATCCCAGTTCGCCCAGATGCACTATTTTGTTAAGGGGCAATGGCAGAAGATGATGCCGGGTATAAAGAAAATAGCCATCCTCTGGGAGGATCTTGAATGGTGTAAGCCGTACCGTGAGGGGTACCCTTCTCTGGGCGTACCGCCTTGGGAAGACACAATGAGAGAAGCCGGGTTAGAGATAGTCTACAGCAAACCCGTCAAGCCGAGAGGAACAATGTACCTCCCTCTCCTCCAGCAGATCGCTGGGAAGAAGGCCGACTACATTCTGTACGTCAGCTCCTGGTTTACTGACACGGAATCCTTCGCCAAGCAGTGGGCCGATTCAGCCGCGCGGGACATCCCCATGCAGCTCTACGGCGGTGTTTCAATGACCCACGATTACTGGAAACTGACCGGCGGGAAGTGCCTGGGCGCTGTCAGTTCCTTTTATGAGCCCCTGCTTCCGATGACAGAGAAGACCATTTCCTTTGTCAAGCTGGCCAAGGCGCATAACATTCCGGCCCAGTTGCACGTCCACCTTGCCTACGCGGACATCTACTTCATCAAGAAGGTGATCGAAACCGCGGGGGGCGTCGATGATATCGACAAACTGATCAAGGCGATGGAGACGACGGAGACCACCTATTCGCTCGGTAAGATGGCCTACGAGCAGAAGAGGGTAAAACCCTTCTTCCACTCCAAGGTCAGGGTCGATCCGGCCGATCCCCTGAACAAAACCTATCCCGGTGTGTTTCTACAGGTCATGGCTCAGTTCCAGAACGACGGGAAGATGGTGTACCTGGGAGGCTCCTGCAAGGAGAATGAGGGGCTTACCGAAAAAATCGGATGGGGCAAACCGGAAAATTATGTCTATCCGGCAGAGTTGAGAAAGAGAGATAAGAAGTAGCAAAGCCCCCCCAACAAAAAGCGGGTCCCGTTGCAGTTCGACGAGGCCCGCTTTTTAATAAGCTCACCTTTGTCGGATCCGGAGATCCACGTGAAATCATCATATCCGTTTTCGCGGAGATCCAACTCGACACCGCTTCGACCCCCCCTATCACGACACACCGCTACCGGGTGAGGTTCCCGGGATACTGGCCACTCCAGGGAAAGGGACGCCTGTAGCGGCGCCCCCCTGCATCCGTTTTCTTTTTTATTGAATTATGGCAGGAAGGGCCAGCCGGATCTATCGGAATCAGAAGAAAGGAGCGGGAGACTATTGGAAATCAAACTGTTTGAAGGAAAGATTGTTCTTGTCACCGGCGGCACGTCCGGAATCGGACGCGCCACGGCCGTCGCCTTCGGGAAAGAGGGTGCGACGGTCGTTATCGCCGCGCGCCGGGAGAACCTCGGGGCCGAGGTCGCGGCGGAGATAACGGACGGCGGTTCGGAGGCGCTCTTCGTCCGGACGGACGTCAGGAAACCCGAAGACATCGACCACCTCTCCGATGTGATCCTGGAAAAATACGGACGTCTCGATATCACCTTTAACAACGCGGGAACGTCTCTCCCCCATATCCCCCTTGTCGCCAAGACCACCCTGGAGGAATGGGATACGGTCATCGAAACCAATATGCGGGGGATCTGGCTGTGCATGAAGTATGAGATACCGCTTCAGCGCCTGGGCAGGCCGGAAGAAATCTCGGGGGCCGTCCTGTGGCTGTGCTCCGATGCGGCTAGCTTCATGACCGGCAAGGAGATGGCGATCGGCGGCGGGCATGGTATCAAGCCCTGACGGGTCTGGCCCGCGGGGTCGTGGCCGAGCCGTCCGCGTGGGTATGATCGCGGATCTGCCCGGCCAATTTCATCCCCTCCGCAATCGCGGAATCCACATGGGGACATCCCGCATGTACTGTTCATACTCCTGAC
>Ga0272443_10001872_pt1 | contig 28621 bp, 27 predicted proteins | sample SSMAcet12_FD_193581 | JGI IMG/M metagenome (GOLD analysis project Ga0272443, IMG submission 193581) | Marine sediment archaeal communities from Little Sippewissett salt marsh, Falmouth, MA, United States - SSM-Acet-12 | ecosystem: Environmental > Aquatic > Marine > Wetlands > Sediment ... | reverse complement strand
TATAACTTAGTCGCCGGTTTGGAAACAACCACCAGCGGGTATTGACCGATTCGACCCAGCCAGCGGGGGAAGATCTCTTCCAGCCCATAGATCACCTTCAGCCAGAACTTCCCGCCCCATCCGGGATAGATCACCGACCGCAAAAAGGCCACGTTCACGCTGCGCCAGACCAGAATATCAAAAGGCATCTTGCCGGCCAGCGCTTCGGTCAGCCATTCGGCCGTCAATTTCTGCACATAGGTGCCGGCCGGCCCTTTTTCCGGTTGGCTTTCCTTTTCGCCTGCTTCCTGAACCTCGGCCGTCTGGACAGCCGCTTGCTTTGGCTCGGGTTCGGCCGGGGTCTGTTTCTTCACCCGGCGCAGCCACCCATTGTGAAAGCGTTTACTCGAATTCATAAAGGGTTTCAGCCGCACCATCAGCGGTGCATTGGTCCAGCCGTTGACAATCGCCATCTTATGACCGGGCTTCAGCGCCCGATAGAGCTCTTCATAAGCCGGGATCTTGTCTTCCATCGACACGTGGTGAATCGTGTGGAGGGAGACGATCCCGTCAAAAGCGTCTGATTTGAAGGGCAGATGGGCAATGTCAGCCACCACATAGCGGCCCTTCTCACCCAGCCGCTTGCGGGCTTCCTGCATGGCGACAATTGAAATATCCATGCAAACCCGGGCTTTGTAACCGGCCGAATAGGTCAGATATTCGGGATATTGCACCGGCCCCGAACCGGCGTCCAGCAGGAATTCGCCCTCGGGGGCCAGGTGGCGGTTGATCCGCAGGTGGCATTTATGGATATACTCACTCGACACCGGACGCAGGTCTTCATACTCCGCGTTCTGGTAGATCTCACCGCTGACCATCTGCCAGCCCACCCGGTCATAAAACTCTCTTACGTTCTTCTTGATGTTGTCATCGCTCATTTTGTCGTACTTCCAATATTCTTTAGATTTTTACCGCTAACTTCTCTGTCCTGGGTACCGTTGTTAAAAACGGTGACAATCTAACCGCAGGACAGTGGCAACCGCAAGGCTTCTGCATAACGGGAGTGCAGGGTGGACTCCCCAGCCATGAAACGCATCTCATCGACATCCAAATTCATCATGTCGAAGAAAAGCCATTCCAGCTCCCGCAATTTCATCTCCCACGGCCCGGGCCTCTCACGCAGGGACTACGCAAAGCAGTAATTGCAATCCAGGTTGCAAGCCGCGGTCAGCAGGATATCCATGCCGCTGCGGCTTACCAGGTGAGTCGTTTACCGGTCAGAAAGTCCAGGGTTTCACCATAACGCTGGGTGCCCTCCGGCCCCAACACAAAGTCCAGGGGGCGTTCCTTAATATCCGCTTTGAGGTTCAACAGATGCCAGGGGAAGGGCTTGGGGAAAGCAAAGAAGAACAGATAGGCATAGCGCCAGGCCAGCTCCACCTGTTCCTGAGTCAACCGGGCGGATTCGAGATCCGCCAGCAGGCTATTCAAATTCTCAAAATAAGCCTCCCAGGAGGCTGGGTCCTGTGTAAAGCCGCGGTTGCGGTAATGGGTCTGCCCGGCGACCACCACAGGGATGCCCCGCAGCGCCATCTCCAAGCCGACTGTGGTCGTATAAACCAATCCCAAATCGGTGATGTCGGTGATGTCATAGGTATTGACCTTCTCATCCGGCCCCACCAGGTGGATTTGCGGCGGGATCTCATCGCCCAGAGCCGCCCGGACCACATCCACCATTGAGGTACCGTGGGTCAGCAGCTCCCCGGGGTGCACCCGGATCACCAGTTGCACATCTTCCCGTTCGGCAAAGAACTTCACCGTGCGCTCAATCCATTCCGACATAGACTCGCTGAAGGTCTGTCGTCCCAGGGTCAAACTGTCACCCAGCACATTGGTCGCCAGCAGCACCACCGGCCGGTCATCCAGCCCCAGTTTCTGCCGGACGGCTGCGCCGCCTTCCGTGGGCGTGTCCTGCCATTGGCGGGCAAAATTTTGCCAGGTTTTGGCATCCTTGCGGGCGGAAAAGAGCTCCTGTAATTTCCCAAGGGCCTCTTCCGTAAGGGGCACGTCGCCCAAAGCGTCCCAGAGGGCATCAGTCTCGTGGCGCATGATCTCAGCATCCTGCGCAATCCAGATCCGTTCCCGCTGGTCGCCAAATTCAAAGGTAACCACCGGAATATCGAGGTTCTTGGCGACCTGGTAGATCACGCCCATCTCTAAAATCGTCCCGTTGGGCACAATCACCAGATCCGGCTTATGCGCCACCAGCCAGGCCCTGGCGTTCCAGGCGGCTTCCAGGTTGCGTTCCTGACGGATTTTATAGACCGGCTCTTCCCGGGTGATCTCTTCCACCTGCAGGGTGTATTGCGTATCAAAGACGCTAACGGCTTCAACCGCCTGCTGCAAATTCTTCGGCAGTTCATGAGAGAACGGGCGGACATCCAGCAAGGGCTGCACCTGCATCACAGGGTGAACCGCACTAAGCACATCGCGGGTGTAGAGGTTCTGCTTCCGCAGGTCAAACTTCTGGATCGGCTTGTCCCAGTTGGCATAGGGCAGGAATGAAAGGGTCACATCATGGCCCTTCCCCGCCAATGCCAGGCCCAGCAGGGTGGAAAACTCGATCCAGTAATGCAGCGAGGCAAACAGGAAGATCTTCTTCCCGGGTTTTGCTGATTCCGCAAAGGGTTTGGTTTGTTGGACTGCTTCAGGCAGCACGGCAGCCAGGTTATCCAGGTTGTAATGCGCTGACCAGGGTTTGTGCCGCTGGACCAGCTCCCAATACAGTTCCACGGTATAGGGCAGACGCCCTAAAATGCTCTTCAGTAATTTTTTATTCATTTTATTTTTCTACCACTTCAATTTTCCAATCCAGATCCGGGCGAACCGGGCCCAGACGTTTTTCAGGCCAGTGCATCCCCGGCGCGCCGGTGGCATCCACGGTGAAGGTCAGCGCCTTGTCATCCTGGAAATAGCGCTTGATCCGGTAAGTGCTGGCGTTGACGCCCAGCAGATAGCGGCCTTCATTCATCAGGTTCGGCGGGATCTGCACCCGGCTGATATACCGGCCGGCCGGCCTTGAGGAGAAGCTCTGATAGAGACCGGGATCATCCGTGTCAAAGGTGGTGAAGACATATTCGCCCCGGGTGGTCATCATATAGAATCCCACCCGCAAACCGCTGATGCCCTCTTTCAATTGATATTCCAATTCCACCGAGAACCCATCCGCGGCGATCACGGTGTCAACTACCTGCCCTCTCGGATTGCGAATCCGCAGGGCAATCGGCCGGAAGGCCGGGTCCTCACCGGCCAGCTCGGATTCGGTCCAGTTACGCTCGCCGGCTTTGGTCAGGCCCATATTCAAATAGGCATCCACAGCTTCGGTCGTCGGGGCGCGCATGACCACCTTGCCCTCATTGAGCACGATGGTCTCCTGCGTCAGGCGCAAAATAGCGGACATGTTATGGCTCACGAAAATCACCGTGCGGCCCTCATTGGCCACATCATTCATCTTGCCCAGACACTTGCGCTGGAATTCGGCATCGCCCACTGCCAGCACTTCATCCACAACGAGGATTTCCGGCTCCAGATGGGCTGCGACCGAAAAAGCCAGCCGCAGGTACATCCCGCTGGAATAGCGCTTGACGGGAGTGTCAATGAATTTACCCACTTCGGAAAACGCCACAATCTCGTCAAACTTGCGGGTGATCTCTTCCCGTCGCATTCCGAGGATCGCACCGTTCAAATAGATATTTTCCCGCCCGGAGAGTTCCGGGTGGAAGCCGGTGCCGACCTCCAGCAGGGACCCGACTCGGCCGTGGATCTCGCCAAAGCCCTCGGTGGGGTTTGTGACCCTTGAGAGGATCTTCAGCAGGGTGCTCTTCCCCGCGCCGTTACGGCCGACAATGCCCAACACCTGGCCGCGCGCCACATTGAAAGACACATCACGCAGCGCCCAGATATGAGTGGGATCGCTGTAACGGCCTTCGGTCTTGGGCCGAAAAATCCGCCCCACCTTTTTCACGCCCGCGGTCAGCAGGTCACGCAGGGTGTCAGGCCGGTCCTGCGCCAGGCCAATCCTGTATTGTTTGGAGATATTCTCAACTCGAATCGCGTAATCTGACATAAGTTCCTATACAATATCAGCGAAGGTTTTTTCCATTCGCCGGAAATAGTACAAACCGCTCACCAACAGGATCAACACCATCGCACCTGAAATCACCAGGGTCAGATCAGGTGGTGCACCGCCCAGCAGCGCCCAGCGGAATCCCTGGATCACGCCAACCATCGGGTTCAGGCCGTAAAGCCAGCGCCAGATCCCGGCGGGAATGGTCTCAATCGGGTAAACGATTGGTGAAGCATACATCCACACCTGGATCAGAAAAGGTACGATCTGCTGAATGTCGCGGTATTGGACATTGAGCGCCGAGAGCCAAAGCCCCACGGCCAGAGCCGTGAGCAAAGCCAGCAGCACCAAAAGGGGCACCCAGAGGGCATTCCAGCCCGGCATGTAACGGTAATAAACCATTACTCCGATCAGCACCACAAAGGAGATCAAAAAATCAACCAGTGCGGCAAAGATCGAGGCCAGGGGAATCGCCAGGCGAGGGAAATAGATCTTGGTCAACAGGTTGGCATTCCCCACCAGGCTGGTGCTCGAACGCTGCAATGCAGAGGCAAACAACTGCCAGGGCAGCAGTGCAGTGAGCGAGAACAACGGATAGGGGATGCCCTCAGAGGGCGTACCCAGCAGATTACCGAAGATGACCGTGAAGATCACCATCGTCATCAAAGGCTGCAGGATAGCCCAGGCAATCCCCAGGACAGCCTGTTTATAGCGGACCTTGATATCTCGCCAGGTGAGGAAGTAAATCAATTCCCGGTAACGCCAGAGTTCCTTGAAATCGATGGAAAGCCAGCCCTTTGCCGGCTTTATATAGGTAACCAGGTCCCCGGTATCGGAAAATGGGCGTTTTTCGGTCAATTCAGCCATTAGCTCCTGTTATTGAGAAACCAGTCAATGGTTGCCTGCAGGCCTTCTTCAAAGTCGGTCTGGGCAGTGAAGCCAAATTTCTCGGTGGCGCGGCTGGTATCCAGGGCGCGGCGGGGCTGGCCGTTAGGCTTGCTGGTATCCCAAACCAATTCGCCTTCGAAGCCCGTCATGCGGGCAATCTTTTCCGCCAGGTCCCTGATGCTGATCTCGAAACCGGAACCGATATTGACCGGCTCTGATTCGTTATAGCGCTCCGCGGCCAGGGCGATCCCTTCAGCGGCATCGGTCACGTAGATAAATTCACGGGTGGGTGAACCATCACCCCAGACCACAATGTTCTCAGCGCCGCTTTCCTTGGCCTCCACGCATTTGCGGATCAGCGCAGGGATCACATGCGAACTGCGGGGGTTGAAGTTATCACCGGGGCCGTAAAGGTTCACGGGGAGCAGGAAAATGCTGTTATAGCCATACTGCGCCCGGTAGGCCTGGGACTGCACCAGCAGCATCTTCTTTGCCAGGCCATAAGGGGCATTGGTCTCTTCGGGATAACCAATCCAGAGGTCATTCTCGCTGAAGGGAACCGGCGTAAACTTGGGATAAGCGCAGACTGTGCCGATCGCCACGAATTTTTCCACGCCGCGTTCATAGGCCTGGTGCATGAGCTGCACGCCCATCATCAGGTTGTCATAGAAGAACTCCGCCGGGTGTTCGCGGTTCGCACCGATCCCGCCCACATGGGCTGCGAGGTGAATGATCACATCGGGATTGGAATCTTCCAACAGCCTGGCAATCGCATCGCCATCCACTAGATCATAATTTTCGATAGTTGGGATAAAAATATCCCTGGCGCCTTTTGACCGCAAATTGGCGATCAAGTGCGTCCCCAAAAAGCCGGCACCGCCTGTGACACAAATACGTTTATCTGCCCAATTGAACTCGTTTTCCATCATACCTCTTCATGGTTTGATTCAGGTGAATTTAGTTCCAGCCGGACCTTGAGTCCATCCACAATCAGGGTCGGCGCATCAGGATTATCCGTCAAAGTAAAATGCTGTTCCATACAGGTCAGCCGGCAAACATCCGCCACATCGCCTGTGGCCACCAGCCGGACGGCGTGAATGTCCATTTCTTCCAGTTTTTTCAGCAAAGCAGTCACCCGCTCCCGGATATGCCGGAAAAGTTTGAAGGACTGCTGAATATAGTCCACCGTCAGCCGGGCGCGCAATGCGATACCTTCGGGCGTGATGATATAGCGCAATTTACGCCGCCGGGCACGTTTGACCTTGACAAAGCCCTTTTCCACCAGGCGTTTAATATGCCAGTTTATCGTACCAATGGCAACGCCCAGCTCCTCGGCCAGTCTGGCCTGAGAGATATCCGGGTCCGCCTCGATCTCCTGCAGGAGGGCCAGTTCTCGATATTCTTCGCTCTTTGAATCAGTCGTAATCATAATTTCAATGACTGAATTATAACTTTGAGCAAGATAATGTCAAGGCCGCGCACCCTTAAGCATACCCCCTCTTAAAGGTATTAGCGGCCTTTGAATCCATCATTCTTTGGGCATTAGGACAATCAGATTATCCTGCGGAAAATCCAGGACAATCTGATACTCCGCCAGTAAAGGCAGAGAGACCTCCTCCGTCCAGACGTTATGCTCTTCCGTGAAGAGATGAGAGGAAGTCAGGAGAATTTTGGGATACATTGGCTCCGTCACGATGATCCTAAAGCGGTGATTTTCCAGGTCCTGATGGAATTGCTCGAGATAGGCCTTGTCACTGGACATCGCCATCTCCATCAGGAAAACCGTATCGTATTCCGGGACCAAATCAACATTTTCGATCACCTTTTGCGCCAGCAATTGGCGATTTTGGATAAATAATACCTCACCGTCTTCGACCAAAGTCTCGTCAATCAGCGCCTGCAATTCGGCAACTTCCGCATTGGCACGAGCCACGGCCAGAGGCTGCACCGGGGACAGTCGCGCCACCAGAACAAAGAACGGGATCAGCGCCGTGAAAGCCAGCAGCACCGTTTTGCGATGTGACCAGGGTTTACCCTCAGGCCAATCCTGCTGATAACGATTGAAAACGACATACAAGGTGATGATGAGCAAAGAAACCAGGAACAAATCCAGGTTATGAAGGTTATTTCCGCCGCCGATCTTTGTGCTCACGACCAGACCGGCCAGCATCAGGACCAGCAAAATACTTGCCAGCGCCAGGTGCCGCAGCCCCCACCACTGCTTTGTTTTCCGCCAAAGAGAGAAGAAGACCAGACCCAGCAGAGGCAGGCCTGCGATCAGCAGATGGGCAATGACGCCAATGCCATAAACTTCACTGGGTAATAAGCGATAGAAATAAAGAGGCGAATTAAAACTGGTCGTGAAGGCCTGGGGCGGGTTGCCGCTGATCAGCAAGTAAACGGCCTGTGCCCCAAAAGCTACGGCCAGACTGGTGAAAACAAAAAGCACAGGCCAGCCCCAATAAGCCCAGAATTTCCTGCTTTCCCGTGGAACTTCCAAAATATACAGGATGGCAGCGAAGATCCCCGCGGCCGGGAACCAATTCACCCGGCTGATCCCTGCCCAGATGGAAGCGAGGGCAATAATGAGAACGGATCGCCAGAGACGGCGCTTATCAAAACCGGCCAGGATGATCAGCGGGATGAGCATCAGGTGGAAATAAACCGGACAGAGAAACGTGTAGGCCATGAACCAGACAATCAGGCCGAATGCCAGCCCACGATTATCCAGCTTCAGCCTTCTCACCAAGAAGAATCCCGCGAAGAAAGTCATGCCGAACCACAGCACCGTCCTCCAAAGGCGATGCACCCAAATGGGCAGCGATGGGATCAGAAAGGGGAAGGATTGTAATAAGGCCCGGCTGGGGTCAAGGACGGGGAGCGCAAGCTTCCGCCCATAGACCAGGCGGGAAAAGAACCGGGATGCATCATAAAACCGGCTCGACTCGGACCAATCATAGGACAGCGGATAGTTGCTGATCTCGGGGAGGAAACCGTACAGGACAAACCCGAGACTCATCAGTGAAAAGCTGGTCAGCAGAGCGGCTGCCGGGCGGATTTTCCCATCCACGCTGACCAAGAAAGCACCCAGAATTCCCAAAAGACCAAACACCCAGACATCCGGGAAATACCAGAGGACCGGTATCTTAATCCCCATCCAACAGGTGACCACTAAAGCAAAAAAGGCCAGGATCACAACGATCAGGCCCGGCACACGCCATTTTGAAATCCTCGCGATGAAAGTCTCAAGTTCATTGCGAACCGTGGACTCGTCGCGCCTTTCACTAACCTTATTCAGGCGAGCAATGCCAATGGCAGTCAGAACACTCACGAGGGTCATCGGCAAAAGAGCCAGCAACCTACCGCCGGAATAGCCAAAAAACGACCCCACCCCGCGAGACTGATTAAAACCCACAACGATTGAAAAGATATCAATGATGAGAGAAGCCCAAAGAAAAGCCAGCGTTCCTGAAATGAAACGCATTATCTTTTGATCAGAATCGCTTTTCCCTGGCATTAATTCAATTTCCTTCTAATTGAAAGGAGCCTTCCGGCTAGTGCGACAGCTTTTTCTTTTGGATGAAATCCCAGATCAGCCCGCCGGCCAGGATCAAAAAGCTGGCCCCGGCGATCAGCGCGACCATCACCTCAAATTTCAACAGCGGCCCGATATGCAGATAGCGGCTGAAGTACCATTCCGTGAAGACCAGCAGGAACACACCCTCCACATAGAGGATTCGCCTGAACCAGCGATCCTTATGACTGGCGGCATAATTCAGCGCCCACCCCGCCCCAATTGCCATCCAGGGCAGGAAAAGCGTCCGGTAGCGGGGGTTATCCCATTGGTCGCCACCGGCCCGGGCCGAAGCGATCAGAATCCAGACATAAGCCACGACCAGAAAGACACCCAGCCATTGACGTTTGATTTTGCCATCCGCCTTCCAGATCCGCAGCCCGGCATAGGCCAACGTTGGAAGCAGAGCATACCAGCCCAACGCACGGAAAATGCCAATTCCCTTCCAAATCGGTGAGCCGGGGGTCACCAGGGCAGCCGGCAGCACGGGTTGAAGCAGACCATAAACTAACGTGAAGAAAAAAGTCCACTTCCGGGAGAGATTTTCGACCAGAACGGTAAGCATCCCGGAATGCAGCACCGTGAGATGGGCATCCCACCGCAAAACCTGGTCCAGCCAGGGTTTGAAGAAAATCAGGCTGACCGCCCCACCCAAAGCGATCACCAGCCATCCGACGATTTTCGGCCAGAGCTTCTCGATCCGGCCCGATTCGACAATCCAAACCCAAAGCGCGACCACGCCCAGGCTGGGAATAGCCACCCGATAGGAAAACAGCAGGAACAAGGCCAGATCAAGGCCAAGGACGGGCAAAGCCAGCTTCAGCCTGGCCCGGTCCAGCCAGTGAGCAGTGGCCCAGATCAACACCGTGATCATCAGGATCATCAAAGGCTCACGCATCTGGGAAGCGCCCAGCAGGACCCCTTCCGGATAAAGCGCCATGATCCAACCGGCCCAAAGCGCCGTCTTTGAACTGAACTTGCGCTGGGTGGTCACCATCAGGATCGGGATGCTCAGGCTCATAGCCGTGGCGGAGATAATCGAAATTAATACAGGACGGAAGGCATCCGGGCTGAGCACCCGGTAGACCAGCGCGCTCAGCAGGAGCATCCCGCCATACTGGTCGGAGCCCATTTCGTCATCAAAGGCCATCAGCAGGGATTCGTCCGACTGGGCCAGCGTCCAGGCCGTCCCCTCCCGCCGGTAAGCATCTTCGTAAACGAATCCAGCCTGCTGAACATTATTATCATAGCCAAAGATCGGCAGGCCCAAAACCAGGAAGACCGCCAGGAAAATCCGCAGGCCAAAAGCGATCAACATCATCCAGGCCAGAGTCTTCCCGCTGCCCGCCCAATGCCAGACCAGCAGCATCACAAACAAGGCAAAGAAAATGATCAGCGCGCCAGCCACAAACCCCGGCAGGAAGCGTCCCACACCCAAAACACCCTGGATGCCTGCGCCCAATGCCAGGCTGATCGCCGCAATCACGGCCAAATAGACTTCAAAATTCCATTCTTTTAAAGGTTTCATAGCTCAACCTTCACTTTTCTAATTTCATTCCTGTCAGGGCGTGAGTTGCCCGGGCGGTCCAGGTATAGCCGTTCACGGCCTCCCTGGCCACTGTCGATAGTGAATCCCTGCGGGCCGGATCATCGATTAAGGCCTGCAGGCTCTCCTGCCAGGCGCCGAGATCTTCCGGTGGGCAGAAAAGGGCCATTTCCTCATTTAAGACCTCATGGATCACCGGCAAATCACTGGCGATAATCGCCCGGCCGGCCGCCATATATTCAAACATCTTCATCGGGCTGGCAATTTCCACCGAATTGCCGCCGCCGCTGCCCGCAATCTGAGTCCCATAGGGCATCAACAGGACATCGGCCGCTGCCTGATAACGGGGCAGAACCGCGTTATCCACAAAGCCGGTCAGGGTGATATTGTCAACGCCTTCATCCTGAAGCCGCCGCTGCCAGAGGGTGACATCCTCCGGCTGGCCGCCCACCCAGAGGAAATTGACCTCCGGGAGCGCCCTCGCCAGGGCCAGCATCAGTTCCATCCCCCGACCGGCATAAAAATGCCCGGTGTAGCCGGCCGTGAAGCCTTCCGGCAATTCCAGGGCCTGCCGGGCCTCGGCCGCCGAGGGGAGGTCCTCATACCGTTCCAGTTCAACCCCATTGGGGCCAACCCTGATCTGGTCTGCCCGGTCTGCCAGGTCAAAGGTCTCGATCAACACCTGCTTCAGCGCCGCCGTATTGGTAAGAATCCGCTGCGGCGTTTCGGAGCGCCAAATGCGTTTGAACAGCCAGGGTCCCAGCTTTCCGGTCACCCGGTCATGCAGCTCCAGCAGTGTGGGGATTCCACGGCCCAATGAAAGCACAGCCGCTTGCAGCACCCAGGTGTAGACGAGGTCGGGCCCAAGCTCCCTTGCCCGGCGGATCGCCTTGAAGGCATAATCATAACGCCGGAAGGTCAGGTTTTCGGGAATCCATTCCACGCTGAAGGGTGTCCGCAGCCCATAATGTTCCTGCAGCGCGTCCCAGGCCACAGACTGATCACCAGGTACCAACAAGGTGACCTCATGGCCCAATTCAGCAAGGGCGTGGGTCGCCTTGAGCACCTGAATGCTGTTGGCGGCATTTGAAGGGACAAAAGAAGCGGCAATACAAACAATTTTCATCAGGGGATTCCAAAACGTCAATCGGGTAAAAAACAACTTTCTGGCAGTTTGGGGGTTATAGAGTCATCAACGATTGCATTTATACCACATGACCTGCAAAGCCACACTAATACTCACACCCAATCCCGTTGCCATCCGCATCGAGGTGGTGAGGGTCGGGCCAGAGCACTGTAAAGTTGGCATAAGGGATATCGTCACAGTTTAGGTCGGGCGGCCCCGGCGGGATGCAAACTTCCGGATAAGCAGGGTCACATTTTTCCCAACGATCCTGCAAGGTGAATGTCTGCGGAAAAACACCATTCAAAGCCACCAGGATCACCAGCACCAGGAATCCGCTGAAGGACAAACCATAGAAAACCCCCAGACCTGCCTGCATCCATTTGGGCCAGGGCGTGTGCCTTTGCAGCAAGCGATAAATGAACCAGGTGAATAAGCCACCCAGCGCGATGATCAGCAGGAACCAATAAGCAGACATATCAACCCTCTATCTACATAAGCAATTGTACTAATTTTACCGGCGATTCTATTTACAAAACGCTTACATTGACGTTGTAAAATAGATAAGCTGATATAAATTGGGAAAACCGGAAAACAACAATGCAACCAACAAAACAGAAAAAACGCCTTTCCATCGAACCCATACTGATCCATCTGGCAATCCTGACCGGACGGCTCGTCCCGCGTTGGTGGGGCCATCAATTAGCAACGCTGATCGGAAACCTGTTGGGAAGTCTCAAACGCAACAAAATGGTCAAGGCCATTCGAGCAAATCAGTATATAATCCACGGGCAGGACATGTCCGCCGAAGCGCTCAATCAGGCACCAAAAACCATCTTTGTTTCAGCGGCCAAATGCATTTTTGATTATTTCCACTATCTTCCCCGCCCTGAAAGACTTCAGAAGATCGTCAGCTACAGTCCCGAAGCGCGAAAGGCCTTTGAACGCGTTCAAAACGACCAGGCCACAGTCATTGTTTGCCCGCACCTCAGTAATTTTGACCTGATGGGCTATGCCCTTGCCTTGCATAAAATTGATGTCCAGGTGCTTTCGTTCCCCAACCCGAACGAAACCTACAAGGTGCAAAACAAGCTGCGCGAACGTACCGGGATCAATGTCACACCGCTCGATTTTTCCGCTTTCAGGCAGGCCCAAAAACGTCTGCAAAACGGGGGCAGTGTGCTGACGGGAATGGATCGGCCGCTGGCCGATATGAGCGACACAAAATATCTGCCCCGGTTCTTTGGCTATGAGACCCACCTGCCGGTTGCCTACATCCGCATGGCCCTGAAAGCCAAAGCCCCGGTCATCATTATGGCAGTGATCACACTGCCGGATGGCAGCTATCGCCTGGTGGGGACCGATCCAATCTGGATGACGCCCAACGAAGATCTTGAATCTGAGGTCCTGCTCAATGCTGAAAAGGTTCTTAAAGCCGCTGAACCCATTATTGTCCAACACGCCCAACAGTGGGCGATGTTCTATCCTATCTGGCCCCAATTTCTGGGGATCTGATCTATTTTAAGGAATGATACTTCATGCCAAAAATCGAACAACAAAAAAGAGAAAACGACATCCTCCTCGGGTTCCTGGAACGCCCTGCCCTGCAATGGCTGGCGAAACACGCTCCCGCCTGGGTCACCTCGGATGTTCTGACCTATCTCGGGATTGGGGCTTCTGTGCTGATCTTCATCAGCTATGCCCTGACCAACATCAGCCCCAATTTCCTCTGGCTCGCCAGCTTCGGCTTTGTCCTGAACTGGCTGGGAGACAGCCTCGATGGCACCCTGGCCCGCTATCGTCATTTGGAACGACCACGCTATGGTTTCCTGGTCGATCACTGGATCGATGCCATGAGCACCGTCCTGATCTTCCTCGGTCTGGGGCTTTCACCCTATGTGAATTTTACAGCCGCAAGCCTGGGCGCTATCATGTATCTCCTGCTGTCGATCATGGTCTACCTGATCACCTATGTGACCGGCGTTTTCCAGATCACCAGCGCCAAGGTCGGCCCAACCGAGATCCGTGTTCTGGCGGTTATTTTGAATACTGCGATCTTCTTCGTCGGCAACCCCCTGCTCACGCTGCCTTTTGTTGGCGAGATCAGTTTTTACACGTTGTTCGTGGCCATTCTGACCGTCGTGATGGCTATCTACTTCCTGGTCAATACCAGTATCCAGACCCACCGTTTGAAGTTGCTGGACGAAAAACGGCTTGAACGCAAACTCGCCAAGAGAGAGGCTGAAAAACAACCGAACAAAGCCAACCAGACAGCCACTGCGGCCAGCGAGGGTTAGCGCCTGCTGATCCTTTCCGCCAACTTTGGGATGATATAATCACCCCATGATCAAACTGCTCCACTTTGCCGATGCGCATATTGACATGGCGAATTTCGGCCGGCACGACCCGGAATCCGGTCTGCCGATGCGCGTGATGGATTTCCTCAAATCGCTGGATGAGATCGTCCAGACAGCCGTTGATGAACAGGTGGACCTGGTGATCTTCGCGGGCGATGCCTATAAGGACCGTTCGCCCGCGCCGACTTTCCAACGGGAATGGGACCAGCGCATCATGCGCCTTTCAAAGGCCGGGATTCCCACCATCCTGCTGACCGGCAACCACGACATCTCCCCCTCCACCGGGCGCGCCCATGCCATCCATGAATTTGAGACGCTGGGCGTCCCCCATGTGCAGGTGGTCAGCAAGCCAGCTTTACTGCTGCCAAAGGACCTCGACGGCCTGCCCGTTCAGGTCCTTTGTATTCCCTGGTTATCCCATGTGGATTTCTTTGATTTTGAGAACTCAGCCAATAATGCGCCCACCGCAATCAACGAACTCATCCAAACAACCCTCAGACAGAAAATTGAGAACATCGATTCGGCCATTGACCCGAAAATTCCCCTGATCATGGCAGCTCACGCTTCAGTTGAAGGCGTGGAATATGGCTATGAGAGGCTGGCGAATATCTCCAAAGATTTCGTCCTGGATCGTAAGTTTGTTACCAACGAGATCTTTGATTATGCTGCACTGGGGCACATCCACAAACCTCAGAACCTCAACGAGGGCCACCACCCACCCGCCATCTATCCCGGTTCCATTGAACGGGTGGATTTCGGTGAAGAGAAGGAAAAGAAATTTTTCATTATTGCGGAAATCGAAAAAGGACACACGGAAGTCCATTGGCACGAGCTGACTCACATCCGCCCCTTCCTGACCCTCAAGGTTGAACTGGAAGATCCGGAGGATGTCCCCGGCCAGATCAAATCCGTCTTTCCCAATCCTGAAAAGCTCAAAGACGCCATCGTGCGACTCAAAATTCGCTATCCCGAATCCTTTGAGCCGCTGATCAACGAGCGAGAGATTCGCGCCCTGGGCGAACCGGCCTTTGAGTTCCAGTTGAACAAGCATCCCATCCGAGAGGCCCGGGCCAGGCTGCCCGAAGGGGATTACGCCACCGAAAAATCCATGGCGGAGCTGTTGGAGATCTATCTGAAAGCCAGTGAAAAGGAGATCACAGCGGATAAAATTAAGCGCCTTCAGAACCTGGCGCAGTCCGTCATTCAGTCCTCATACGAATAGAAAATTTGGTGGCGGGATAAACCCGCCCGCTGCTTGACACTCCCCCCGATTCTCCGTATAATATCCTACGCATTCCTCGATAGCTCAATTGGCAGAGCGAGCGGCTGTTAACCGTTAGGTTCCAGGTTCGAGTCCTGGTCGAGGAGCTTTGAATTTAAACAACCCCGCGCCGCCTTGTCCAGGCTTCAATTTATGCTATAATTGAATCTTGAACGAAATATTTATCTTTTGAATTTTTCTTGCCCCTGGTTTACGCCGGCCGGGGGTTTCTTTTTTTAATATCACACACCACCCACTTCCTGATCAGGTTAAAAGAAAAAGGTCTCTTCACTCGAGGAAAAGAGACCTCATGAAAAGCACTTATTACGATATTATCGGCTCTGTTTGGATAAGCGATCAGTCTGACAGCGAGTAGAGAGTGATCACTTCTGAGGCCCAATTGAAAAGCTGGTCAGCATAGGCGTCAAATCCCTCAGCGGCCTTCTCCGGCTCAGCCTTCAGATCCATCCCGGCCTGCAGGATAGCTCGTTCCTCGGGCTGAAGCAAGGGGAGCAAGTCCACTTTCCGACTGACATAGTCCCCGGTCTGCTCAAAGTAAATCGCCTGGACTGTGAAGGTCGCGGCTTTATAAAGCCCCATCAGTGTCCTCGGCTCCTTCGCATGCACCAAATTATGCCCGCAGATATGGTAGATATTACAAGTCCCCAACCGGATCGCTCTTTGCACATCCTGCCTGCTGATGGCCGGAATCAACTCATCCAACGTGCCGATGAGGGGCGTGGTGTCATGATAAAACTGGAACAAGTCGGGCGGCTCCCAATGCCTTAATTCCTGCTGGCCGGCAATAAAGCCGCAGGCCTTCTCCCGATTCGGCAGCCCATCCAGCATATCGCTATACTGCCGCAGGTCAGCCGGAGTCACCTGATCCAAAATCACAACCATATCAATATCGCTATTTTCGGTTGCCTCACCCCGGTTATAGCTGCCTTGCAAACCGACAAATAAAAGCCGCTCACCAAAGAGCTGCCTGATTTTGACCAGGAATTCATTCACCCAGACATCAATTTCAAAAGTCATCCCTTTTTCCTTTGCCTGAAAAAACATATTATTTCATCATTTTGGGGGCTGGACTTCCCCGTATATCACCAAACAGTTTCTAATATTACTGTAAAAACCCTCACCTGAAAAATTCCATAGGGCTTGACTTTCGCTTTTCAATGCGATAAACTCCTTATTGAAAATAATTTTCAATAAGGAGTCCTTATGGATTTGCAGACCAAATTGAACGAAGAAGGCATGCGAATGACCCGCCCCCGCCAAGTGGTACTTTCGATTCTTGAAAACGCCACCGTGCCGCTCTCCCCGCAGACCATCCACCAGCAATCTCTCGAAGCGCACCAGGAGATCGGGCTGGTTTCGGTCTACCGGACGCTGGATGTTCTGATGGACCTGGCGCTGGTTCGCAAGGTGCACAGCCCCGATGGCTGTCACGGCTTTGTGATGGCCTCTCCCGGCCACCATCACCACCTTGTCTGCCGAGAGTGTGACCGGGCGGTGGAATTCAGCGGTGGTGAGGATCTTTCCAGCCTGATGGTCCGCGTCCAAAAGGAAACCGGTTTCACTATTGACGGCCACATGCTGCAGCTTTTTGGCCTATGTCCTGAATGTCAAATCAAACAGAAAGAGAAGTTACAAAATGCATAATCAACCAAAAAACATCAAACCCTTTGCACTTTTCGCCCTGCTCGCACTGGTCATCATGCCGCTGCTGGGGGCCTGCCAACCCGCCGCCACCACAGAAGTGGTGCCAGTGGAAAAAATCAACACAACCGTCAGCATCGTGCCGCTCGCCTATTTCGCTGAACGGATCGGTGGGGATTGGGTGAATGTCAATATCATGGTGGGGCCCGGCGAAAGCCCGCACACCTATGAGCCAACGCCTGAAAAAATGGTTGCTGTTTCCGAATCTCCCATTTTCTTCAGCATTGGTGTGGAATATGAACAAGTCTGGTTGCCCAAGTTTGAAGATGCCAACCCTGATATGGTAGTCGTCGACACATCCGCCGGCATCGAACGAATCACGATGAACGACAGAATTGATCTCTCTGCAGCGATTGATGAAGCAGATGAACACGATCACGATGAAGCCGAAGACACCGATCATGACCACGAGGAAAGTGGACTGGACCCCCACGTCTGGCTTTCACCTGAAAATGGTAAAATCATAGCTGAAAACATGCTCAATGGTCTGATCGAATTGGCCCCCCAGCACGAAGCTGATTTCCGCAGCAACTACGATGCTCTGATCGCCGACATTGATGACACAGATGCTCAGATCAAAGAAATTCTGGCCGGTTCTGAAAACCGTCCCTTCATGGTCTTCCATCCCTCCTGGGGCTATTTCGCCAAACAATATAATCTGCAACAGGTTGCTCTTGAGGTTGAAGGACAGGAACCCAGCGCCAGTGAACTGGCTCAGCTCGTAGATCTTGCCCTTGAACAAGGAGTCACTGTGATCTTTGTTGCGCCGGCCTTCAGTACTGCCAGTGCGGAAGCACTTGCTCAGGAAATCGGTGGCACCGTTGCAACAGCAAATCCCCTGGCCGAGAATTGGCTCGAAAACCTCAGCACTGTGGCCCAGGCCTTCTCAGATGCTATCGGTGAATAATATCAATTATCTTGAATAAAGGACCAGCAAAACTGGAAACGAGAATTATAAAATGACTTACAATGCCCCCATTATGACTCCCCTGGTGGAGATCAAGGACCTTTCAGCAGGTTACACCGACGAAATGGTTCTCAAAAATATCAACCTTTCCGTCGAACCGGACGATTTTATCGGTCTGATTGGCCCCAATGGGGGCGGTAAGACTACCCTCTTCAAAATCATCCTGGGCTTGCTCAAGCCCAAATATGGCACGATCGAAGTGATGGGCATGGCGCCTGACAAAGGCCGCCGGTTCATCGGATATGTTCCTCAATTCACCTTCTACGATTCCGATTTTCCCATCCGCGTCCGTGATGTGGTACGAATGGGCAGGCTGGGTCCCAAACATCTTTTCAAATCCTATACCGCACAAGATGACCAGGTCGTGGCACAGTGCCTCGAAAGGGTGCATCTGAGTGAAAAGGCAAAGATGCCCATTCGGGAGCTTTCCGGCGGCCAGCGTCAACGGGTCTATATCGCCCGCGCCCTGGCCAGCGAACCGGAGCTGCTCCTGCTGGACGAGCCCACCATCAACGTGGACGCCGAAGCGTCCGCCCAAATTTATGAGCTGCTGCACGAGCTAAACCTGCAGGGCGTCACCATCCTGCTGATCTCTCATGACCTGAATGTGATCTCCAGCTATGTCAAAACCATTGGCTGCCTCAACCGGACGCTCCACTACCACGGTGAGAAAGAGATCACAGCAGACATGATTAAGGACGGTTACAACTGCCCGGTGGAATTAATCGCCCACGGACTGCCCCACAGGGTCCTTGCCAGACACGAGGAGCAGCCTCAATGAGCGACATCCTGAGCTATACCTTCATGCAAAACGCGCTTGCGGCCGGCGTGCTGGTCAGCCTGGCCTGCGGCGTGATTGGCACTCTGGTGGTGCTGAAACGGATGGTCTTCATCTCGGGCGGCGTCGCCCACACAGCCTACGGCGGGATCGGCATGGCCTTCTATTTCGGCGTGAATCCCATCCTTGGCGCGCTGGCTTTCAGCCTGGGGGCTTCAATGCTGATGAGCACTATCCAGCGCAAAACCCGCCAGCGGCCCGACACCCTGATCGGCGTGATGTGGGCTATTGGCATGGCCATTGGCATCATCTTCACAGACCTGACCCCGGGATATAAATCCGACCTGATGAGCTATCTCTTTGGCAGCATTTTGGCCGTCACCCAGGCGGACCTCTGGATGATGCTGGTTGTGGATGTAATCGTCATCGGCGTTGCCATTCTGTTCTTCAAAGAATTTCAGGCCACCGCCTTTGACGAATCCTTCGCCCGTACCCGCAATCTCCCCGTGGACCTGCTCTATGTGATCCTGGTCACCATGATTGGCCTGGCAGTGGTGATGTTGATGCGGGTGGTGGGTTTGATCATGATCATCGCCCTGCTGACCGTTCCCGCGGCCATCGGGTCTCTCTTCCTCAAGAACATGGGCAAGATCATGTGGCTGGCCACCGGTTTGAGCCTGGTGTTCACAACGGGCGGCCTGCTCCTGTCCTATTCCTTCAACCTGACCTCTGGCGCAACCATCATTCTGGTTTCCGGCGCGGCCTATCTGATCGCCCTGCTGGTGCGCCGTCTCTGCAAACGCTGCCCGGATGAATAACTCCGAGTTGGCAGTCTTAATCCCATCGAAACCAAACTCAACTATAATTAAAGCGGTAAACGAAATGGGCAGCAGGTATAAAGATGTTATTGGAGGTAATTCATGAAGAAATCTGTGTTAATGAGCGGTCTATTATTGACAATCTTAGTGGTTTTAATCGCAGCTTGCTCCAATGCAACCACCCCCACCGCCGCCAGCGATCCCGCAACCAATGAGACGGTATCCGCCACCAGCGACAACACGCCCGCGACCAGTGATGAAGAAGTTAAAGCCCTAATCGAAGAGCGGTGCAGCAGTTGTCACAACACCAACATCATCTATAACGCTAATTTCAACGAGAGTCGCTGGTCCGATGTGATGGATCAAATGATCCAGAAAGGCGCCGTCCTCTCCGATTCAGAAAAAACCATGCTGATCGATTGGCTGATCGCCCAGCCTTAACCCCACCGAAAATAGTAAGTCCAAAGCGCCCTGATCAAACAGGGCGTTTTCATATCACATACCCACCTTCAAGGTGGACGAGTTTAATCTTTTGTTGTATGCTTAATACCCGAGATATGAGAATTAACTAAAAGGAGGCACATGATGATAAAAGATATCTTGCGCGAAGCTGCCGAAAGAATGCAATCCGCCCTGGATACACTCGAAGAAGATCTTGCGGGTATCCGCACCGGCCGCGCCTCACCCGCCCTGATTGAACGCCTGCCTGTGGATTATTACGGCGCCAGCACCCCCCTGATCCAGCTCGCATCAATCAGCGTCCCTGAACCGCGTTTGCTGATGGTCCGCCCCTTTGATCCTGCCACGCTGAAGGACATCGAAAAGGCCATCATGGTCTCCGATCTGGGACTGACCCCCAATAATGACGGCAAGGTGATCCGGCTCTCATTGCCGCAGCTCACCGAGGAAAGGCGCAAGGAACTGGTGCGTGTGCTCCATAACCGGATGGAAGAAACCCGGGTCAAGATCCGCAATATCCGCCGGGACCTCATCCGCGACCTGCGCGAATTTGAAAAGGAAGGCCTGATCTCCGAAGATGATCAGGAACGGGGCGAAAAAGACCTGCAGGATCTGACCGATAAACTCAGCAATAAAGTGGAGACCATCGGTGAAGCCAAAGAGAAAGAAATCATGGAAGTCTAAGCCCTTATGACGCCTGAAGAGAACCCTCAATCCTTTGCCCGAGTTCCCCAACATATCGCCATCATCATGGATGGCAACGGCCGGTGGGCCAAAGCCCGCGGCCTGCCCCGTCTGGCCGGCCACCGCGCCGGAACGGAAAACCTGCGTGCGATCATCAAAGCCGGTGTGGATTTTGGCATCCAATATCTGACCTTTTATGCCTTTTCCACAGAAAACTGGTCCCGCCCGAAATCCGAAGTAGAAGGGCTGATGAAGATCATGGCGGATGTCTTTGACCGGGAAGCCGCCGAATTGCATAAGGAAGGCGCCCGGCTGATCCATATCGGGCATCTGGATGGACTGCCGCCGGTGCTGCAGGACAAAGTCCGCAACGCCGTCGAAATGACCAGCGACAACACCCGCATCACCATCGTGCTGGCCTTCAACTATGGTGGGCGCGATGAAATCGTCCACGCGGTCAAACGCATGCTCAAAGACAATGTTGACCCTGACAAGGTCGATCAGGACCTGGTTAGTGAATACATGTTCACGGTCGGCATCCCGGACCCGGAACTGGTGATCCGCACCTCCGGCGAACAGCGCACCAGCAATTTCCTGACCTGGCAAACTGTTTATTCCGAATGGTACTTCCCCAAAGTCTATTGGCCGGATTTCAATAAGGAGGAACTGGCAAAGGCAATTGTTGAATTCGACAATCGGGACCGCCGCTTCGGCGGTCTGAATGAGACCTAATTCTTAAGAGGTCAAATATGCTTTCGCAACGCGTTAAAGCGGCACTTGTTTTTGTGCCGCTTGTTTTAATCACAATTTATCTGGGGGGCTGGATATTCAACCTTTTCTTCGCCGCGGTGCTCCTTTTCGCAGCATTTGAATACTGGCGGCTCTTCACCAAATTGGGCGAGACTCCCTCCCTGCCCCTGATATTGGTTGGGGTTGGTCTGGTCATCCTGGCCCGTTGGTTCCTGCCTCAGTTTTTCCATACGCCTCTCATCAGCCTCCTGATATTCCTGTGCGCGGTGGTCGCTCTGGTGCAATACGAACGCGGCGATGAGCATGCCGCCCTGAATTTCGGGATCACCCTCAGCGGGATCCTCTACCTCGGTTGGATCGGCAGCTACCTCTTTGACTTGCGCGCCCTGCCGAATGGCCGCGGCTGGATGCTCACCGCGCTGCCCGCGGTCTGGCTGGCCGATTCAGGCGCTTATTACCTCGGCATGTGGCTGGGGAAAGCCAAGATGTGTCCCCGGCTCAGCCCCAAGAAATCCTGGGCTGGGTTGGTCGGTGCGGTGTTGTTCGGCGTGGTCAGCGGCCCTCTGCTGATCCTGCTCTGGCAGGCCATCGGCTGGCTGCCAGCAGAAGTCCCGCTTTGGTTCGGCGTGCTCATCGGACTGGTTGCGGCGCTGGTCACCCCGGTGGGAGATTTGCTGGTCAGCCTTTTCAAACGAACTGCCGGCGTCAAAGACACCGGCAAGCTGATCCCCGGACATGGCGGCGCTCTCGACCGGATTGATACCTGGATTTGGGGCGCCCTGCTGGGATATTATCTGATTCAGATTTTTAACTTGTAACCACCCGAAAAACTTCACAACCCAAAGAAGATCGTCCACTCGCCTGGGGCGGGTTGTTCAATCTGCGAACTTCTCCCCACAATCACAATCCAGGTCTGGCCCGGTTTGAACGGCATGGTCTCACCCGGTTTGGTCTCAAAGATGATCGGGCGGTTTGGCTCCGGCACCCGCCAGGTGCCCCTGACAAACGCACCATCCCGGAAGAACCAGGCTTCCTGCGGCGTCTGCACACTTTCAATCTCAATATCATGCAGCGACGGGGCATACTCGATGTAATCGGCGAAGATCACCGCCAGGTTCTCAAAGGCCAGCCGCTGACCGGTGTTGCGGTCCGTGGTCGGGGCCAAAACCAGGCCGTCTTCGGACTCCGCTTCCTGTAAAAGGTGATAACTGCCGCTATCAGGGTCATAGCGCCATTCCATAATACTGAAATTGGCATATTCCACCCGCAGGATATCCCCCACCTCATCTCCTTCGGGCGCTTCGCTCTGGAAATACATCCCGCGCAGATCCTGCACGCTGTTATCCACGCCAATCGATTCGGCATAGGTCGTCAGCGCGGCGGAATCGAGATAGACCCCGGTGGCGGAATGGGTCATTGTCCCGCACATTGGCGGGCAGGGCAAATTCTTAAAGGCCAGGGCGCGGTCATGCAGCCGCTGGACCAAAACCTCATCCACCTGTGGATCTGCATCACCATAGGCCAGGAGCCCCTGATAGAGGTTGGTCAATTGGGCATCCACCAGTCGCCCGGAGCGGATTGGCCAGATCTCATCACTGTTATCCCCATAATAGACCGCCAGGAAGCGGTTCATCTGGTGACCGATAAAATATTCAAAGACGATATCCGCGCTGGAAAGGCCGCCATGGGGGCGTCCCTCCCGCGGCCAGTTGGAGACCTTCACCATCACCGGTCGCCGGTCCAGGTTGGCCTCGTTCGCCGGGGCCAGCCCTGTAAGCGGGTCAATCCCCGGCTCGAAGTAATAATAATTTGCGGGCACCTGGGTGATGGTTGGAGAGGGTGTGAAGCCGGTTTCAAAAGTGGCTGTGGCTTCGGGCGTTTCGGTCAGGAAGTCACCTGCCAAAAAAGACTCCACCTGGCTGGTGGCAGTGCTGTCAGGTGTTTCCAGATAGGGATTCGGCGCATCCGTACCGACAGTTGTGCAGCCGGTCAGGATCACGAAGAACGCTATAAGCAGCAGGATAGGTTTTTTCCAAAGCATTTAAAGACCCTTGAAATTGAGATTGGCTTGCCGTTCATCCATCTTACTCTAAAAGAGGCTAATACCGAAATCAACCGCTGTCGTCCCCCTATGAGTTAGCTGTCATTTTCCCCTTCCCCCTCAAAATCCGCCGGAAGCCCAACCCGGCCAGCACCGACCCGAAGGCGATCGTTCCCAGCTTGCCGCCCGCCCCGCCCAGATGCGGCGTGCTGAAAATGAATACCACACCGGTGAAAACCGCTACCAGCAGAACCATTCCAAAATTGGGCAGGCGCTCCCGGCTGGACATGCCCGCAAAGCTGACACAGATTGCCACCACCGCCAGGTTCGTGCCCATCTCGGGGTAAATCACGTGCAGCACCAGGCCGCTGAGCATCCCCACCACGCCCGAGGCCAGCACAGGGCCGTTACCGTGGATGGTGCTGAGGTAAAAGGTCAGCGGCGTGGCTATCAGGGCAATGATCAGGATCTCCAGCGAAGTCTGGAAATCCGGCAGGGGCGCGATCAGGAAAACCCGCTGGAGGCTGAGGCTCATCAGGGTGGTGCCGATCAGAGCGATGGTCCCCAGTTTGCCTCCTACCCCCGGGAAGATCGGCGTGGTCAAATAATAAATAATGCCCGAGGTCAGCGAGGCCAGCAGCACCTCAGTGTGGGACAGCAACAGCAGGTCTGAAGTCATGCCCACAAAAGCGCCGGCATAAACCGCCGCACTGAGATTCGGCACAACCAGATGCGCAACGATCCCCACCAGGCTGGCCGCCACCACCGGCCCCAAGCCGACATCATGCGCCAGGGTGTAGGAGGCCAGGCCGCCAATCAGCACCGCCAGCACCGCCGACACGGTCTCCCGGAGTGATTCCACCTGGGGCGGCATCGAGAAAACGGCCTTTCCCTCCTGATAGACGCCCACCAGCACACCCACCAGGATAATGGAGGTCAGAGCGCCGCCCAGCCAGTGCGCCGTCCAGGCCTCATAGACCGTGAAACCGAACAGGGTCAGCACCATGACGGCAAGCAGCAGAAATGCAAAGATCGTCAATCCGCGCTTCACCTGACACAAGAACATGCCTTCTCCTTTTTCGGTCCATAGGGTCTCATTTGGATTATATCGTATCCGGGAATCTCATTTTGATTGAAGAATTTTAGATTTTAATAATCGTAACTGGATTAAAAACAAAGGAGTAACGAGCTTTATGAGAAAGTATTTCTTTTCACTGAACCTTAGACAAAAGCACCTGATTTTTTGTAAAATGAATACAATAAAAAAGAATGCACCGCAGCCACATCCTAACGAATTGTGAGGTTTGATCATGACGGAAAAATTGACCGCCGAACAGATCCGTGATTTATGGAGTAAGACCTACAACACCGAGGGAAAGCCGGATTGGTCGCATCTTTTTCCATACTATCACGATGAGATCGTCTTTCAGGACAGCATCCAGCGCATCGAGGGGATCGAAGACTTTAAAGCAATGTGCGGCAGGCTCACCGATCGCTGCGAACAGCTCAACATGGATATTGAGTCGGTCGTTGTGGAGGGCAACATCGCCTTCCTGCAGTGGACCATGACAATGATGTTCAAACGCTATCCCAGCACGCCCGTTTACGGCGCCAGCAAGCTGACCTTCGCAGAGGATAACCGCATCATCGCCCAGCGAGATTATTTTGACATGTGGGGTGATATCTTCAACGGCATTCCCCGTTTCAAACCCCTCTATCGTCGCTTCTTGCGGAAACGCTTTGGCTAGGAGGTCCCATGCCGCTGCCTGATGAACTTCAATTTATGACCAACGCCCTCAAGCCGCAGAAAACAACCGAGGCCCGGATGGATGGCAAAGTCTGCGTCATTACCGGTGCAACCTCCGGTGTGGGCTACCAGGCCGCCAAGCAATTGGCCCGGGGCGGCGCGGAGATCGTGATTGTCTGTCGCAATCCCCAGAAAGGTAAAAATCTGCGCCAGGAACTGAATACGTCCTTCGGGGTTAACACAAGTGTGGTACTGGCTGATTTCACCCGCCTGGATGAGGTCCGCCGGGCAGCGGGTGAAATTCTCGACCAGCATCCCCGCATTGATGTGCTGATCAACAACGCCGGAATCCACCGCACCCATCGCACCCTCACGAAGGCGGGCTTCGAGACCGTGTTCTGCGTGAACCATTTGGCCGCCTTCCTGCTCACCCGCCTGCTGCTGGACCGAATCATCGCCAGCGCCCCCGCCCAGATCCTTTATGTGAATTCCGAGGGCCATCGCTTCGGCGGGCTGGACCTGGATGACCTGGACTGGGCCAAACGCCCCTACAAGGGCCTGCAGGGTTATGGCGCGGCCAAGACCGCTCAGTTGCTCACCATCTGGGAGCTGAACGACCTGTTGGCCGGCACGGGCGTGACCGTCAATGCCATGCACCCCGGCGCAGTGCGGACCCAGATCGGCATGGACAACGGCTGGCTCTACCGCACCTACCAGCGCTTCATCCTCGGGCCCTTCCTGCAGAAACCGGAGGTCTCCGGCGAAGCCATCTACTATCTGCTGGCCGCGCCGGAAATGCAAAACGTGAGCGGAAAATTTTTTAACAAAACCAATGAGGAAACACCGATGCCCCATGCCACAGACCGGGCACTCGGGAAGCAAGTCTGGTCGGTCAGTGAGGAACTCACCGGCCTGCCCCATTTGCCACTGGAGGACGAATGAAGGATAGAACAACAACGCACGACATCATCATTGTTGGCGGCGGAATGGCCGGGCTGACCGCAGCCGCCTTCCTCGCCAAAGACGGCTTCCGCCCCCTGCTGATCGAAAAGCAGGACCGCTGCGGCGGACTGGTCGTCACCTTCACGCGGGATGGCTTCACCTGGGACGGCGGCATTCGCGCCACCGAAAATTCCGGCGTGCTCTTTCCCATGCTCAAAGCGCTGGGGCTGGCAGTGGATTTCGTGCCCAACAAGGTCTCGCTGGGGATTGAAGACCGGATCATTCACCTCACCGCCGAAAGCGACCTGGCGGTCTATGAGGCTTTGCTGATAGACCTCTACCCCGAAAGCGCGGACGAAATCCGGAAGATCACGTCCGAGATGCAGCGCATCATGGACTATATGGATATCCAATACCGGATTGACAACCCCGCCTTTCTGGACCCCAAAGCGGACTGGCAGTACTTCGCCACCAAGGTCGTGCCCTGGATTTTCCAGTATGCGGCCAAGTTCAGTAAGATCGAAGCGCTCAACATCCCCGTGGAGTCCTTCCTGCGCCAATTCACCGACAACGACTCCCTGCTGGATATCATCGCCCAACACTTCTTCACCGAGACGCCGGCATTCTTCGCCCTGTCTTACATCAAGCTCTACCTGGACTATTACTATCCCCTGGGCGGGACGGGCGCGCTTGTGGATAAGCTGGTGGGCTTCATCCTGGATCACGGCGGCGAAATCCGCACCGGGACCGCAGTGCACAGTGTGAATCCCGCCGAGAAAACGCTGACCGACGAAAGTGGAACGGTCTACGTCTACCGGCAGCTCATCTGGGCCGCGGACCAAAAAACACTCTATCGTGAGATGGACCTGGACGGCCTGCAGGACAAAGAGGTGCGTCAGGCCATCGAAAGCCGCTGGTCCGCCATCCGGGATCGGACCGGCAACGATTCCGTCCTGACCGTCTACCTCGCCGTGGACAGGGACAAATCGACCTTCAGCGAGATCGCCACGGAACACTTCTTCTACACCCCCAGCCGCCAGGGACAATCCGCGGCCGGCTCGTTGCCCATCGGGGAGGACAAAGCAGCCATCAAACGCTGGCTGGCGGATTTCTTCCGGCTGACCACCTACGAGATTGCGATCCCCGTGCTGCGGGATGCCAGCCTGGCCCCGGAAGGGCAGACCGGGCTGATCATCAGCATGCTCTTCGATTACCGTCTGACCAAGGCCATCTATGACGCTGGCTGGTATGATGAATTCACGCAGTTCGCCGAGGAACAGGTCACGCAGGTGCTGGATGGCAGCATCTACCCCGGGCTGGCTGAGGCCGTCTTCCAGCGCTTTACCGCCACCCCGCTGACCGTCGAACGCTATTCCGGCAACGCCGAGGGCGCGATCACCGGCTGGGCTTTCACCAATGACTTCATGCCCGCCGAACACCGGCTGCCCAAGATCTACAGCGCCACCAAGACGCCCATCCCGGATGTCTGGCAGGCGGGGCAATGGACCTACAGCCCCTCCGGCCTCCCGATCTCGATCCTGACGGGCAAGCTGGCCGCCGACGCAGCCGTGAAGACCTTGAAAAAGGGGAAATAATCCGCATTCCGTTTTATAATGGCTTTGGTTCGCCCACTACGCTAAACCGGAGCCGCCATGTCCCCATCCAAACAACCCCAACACACCTCCACCTATCACCGCGCTGATTACGTCGGGCTCCTGGTACGGCTCGACATCCCGGGCACGCTGGCCTATCTGGAATCCGTCGGTGAGACGGGCATGGCCGAGGCGCTGCGCCGGAAACTCAGCGATCCCAAGCCCTTCGCCACCGGGGACGCCCAATTGGACGCGATCCTCAACGCTTATCAAGCCTATTTTCAGGCCTGCTTTACCCCCTCAGATCAATTGCTTGAGGCCGCGGAGCAATCCGCCCGTCAAACGCTGTCCGCCAAATTGGGCGCGATGCTCAACCGGCCCGAGGCGGATCTTGGCACGCTGGAAGAGATCGCCAAGGCCAAATTTGAGGCCGCGGGCTGGCACTTCCTGGGCGGGACCACCCAGGGCTATTACGGCCCCCATATCTGGCGGGCCACCACCCGCACCGATTACGACGTGGAGATCCCCTCTGGCATGGAGACCGTGACCGTCTTCTGGATGGACGGCTTCCTGATGCGGAGCTGGCTGGACTGGCTCTCGGAGGGCGAGGTAGGCGCGGGCGGCTGGGCCAAGGACGAGGGACTCTATTGCGTGCGCAAGGTCTACGCCGACAAGCTAGACACCCCCGCTTTCCAGGTCTCCTTCCTCAAGCACGAAGCGCAGCACCACGCCGATTTCCGGCTGGGCGAGCTGGAGCCCTGGCTGCTGGAATACCGCGCCAAGCTGGTGGAGCTGATCTACACCCCCGATTCGTCTTTCCTGGCCTCCCTACTGGCCTCCGCCGACCTGAGCAGCAAGGCGAACAGCCACGCCTGCGCCGCAGGCAAGATCGTGGCCGATTTGAGCGCGTGGCTGGAAGCGCAGGGCGTGCGTGACGGGCAGGCGAAGTTAGAAGTAGCCGCGGCGGATGAGCACGCGTGGGGGGAGCTGGAGGAGGGGGTTAGGAGTGGTGGGAGGGAGTTGTTGAGGATTAAATATATGTAATTTGATGGTAATTTATAAAACCTTAGAACTTCTCAAGTAGATTACTCATCAACTATAAGTCCTAAAAACTAATAATATAATTACACATTTTTCCTTGAAAAGTCATGATTTAATATTTTTGCGGCAATACTAATATGTGTCTTTCCATCATTTTCAGTAACCATTCTTCCAACAATCATTCCATACACTTCAACGGGGGGGGGGGGGTGGGGGGGGGGGGGGG
>Ga0272443_10001871_pt1 | contig 28621 bp, 21 predicted proteins | sample SSMAcet12_FD_193581 | JGI IMG/M metagenome (GOLD analysis project Ga0272443, IMG submission 193581) | Marine sediment archaeal communities from Little Sippewissett salt marsh, Falmouth, MA, United States - SSM-Acet-12 | ecosystem: Environmental > Aquatic > Marine > Wetlands > Sediment ... | reverse complement strand
AAAATAGTTGTAAGGCATTGAATATAGGAATGATATGGAAACGATCACACGGGGGAACGAGGGTGCAGCAGTGCTCAAACACCGCGGACTGTTAAAAGAAACGTCCAACCGGATTGAATGAAATGTTCAGAAGGAGGGGTGGTGACAGTGCTTTCCAGGTACGGTGGTTAGTTGCCGGTTACGGGAATCTTGTCAGGCAGTTCAGTAAATCGTAAACAGGGTGGGTAAAATATCAAGTTCGTGAAGTTCTTCAATTATTTCAAGTATCCCCACAAGCCAGATAAACCAGAGTGCGTCGAATAGATGCCTTTTGAATATCACCGGCTTTACGACATATTCCTCCGGCTCTTGCAATTTCGATATATCCGGGAAAAACTTCGGCACCTGCTCGCAGTATGTACGGAATTTGTCTGTATGCAGTTTCTGGAGCTCAGCTTCCTCACTCTTGATGACAAACGGGTAATACAGCGCAAAGGCACACAGCATAATAACGGGAATGAGAAAAGTTTCTGAAGCGAAGCCAACGCCTATGGCTCCGAGAAAACTGAAAAAATAAAGGGGATTTCTGCACATGGAATAGGGGCCTGCTGTCACCAGGCTATCTGTCTTATACCCTGCGATATAGAGGGAACACCATAACCGGCCCAATGAGGCAAGGGCAACCAAGATAACCGCTATGAGAAAGAGAACTGTGCTGAGAAAGGGCGCCGTGCCTTCCCATGCGCTGCTGGAAATGGCTATTATAGCCAGTATAATAAGAACAAATATCCGACTAACATGGATTCTGAGTTTTTCAATCATGTAGAACACCTTGTGGCTAATAATATTGATCCGGAATCTCTATACATCAAATAAAGGGAATAAAGATAATATTTTTTCTATTCGGGCAGAAAGTTATTTGTTGATCATCATGTAAAACAGTTCTCTATCATGATTCTCGCTTGAATTCTGTACCGGGCAACCTGTTATATCCTGGCAAAATTTACGGATCGCAGAAAATAGGTGGCCTTTAATCCATCTGATCAGGGCCAGTGACCAGCAATGGTGGAGACACTTACAGCAAAACACGGTTTAACTGTCTGAAGATGTTCGCGACATTTGGCTCCACCGCATGGTTTGGTTGAATTCCAGGGGCGTTAAGGCGCGGTAGAGCCCATGTTTGTAAAGATAACTGGCCACCTGGTAATAGCTGACGGTTTCTTCCCATGACTCCGTTTTCGTCTGCGCGGGTTTCATGACCCGCGATGCGAAATCATAATGGTATGAAAGACTTTGATCAACCGGCTTCAGGATAACGAATGCACCCTCCTCGATATGCCCCAGTTTTTGATAATTGCCGATAATGGCATGACCCTCATCCGGATCGATACTGAGGACGTCGTGCCCTAGAAATCGGCTCGGGTAACTCCAATGAAGCAGACCGAGCAGCGTGGGCGCATAATCCATCTGGCTGGCAATCGTCTTCACATGTCCGGTCGGGATCTGTCCCCCCGGAGCGTAGATGATCAGGGGGATATGGTATTTTTCGACGGGCAGCTCGGTCCTGCCAGCGCTGGATGCGCAATGATCCGCGACAATGACGAAGATCGTATCTCTAAACCAGGGTTTCTCCCTGGCATCACGAATGAACTTGCCGATGGCATAGTCCGTATATTTGACGCCACCGCGGCGCTCCGAGATTTTGGAGGGCAGATCGATCCTCCCATCCGGAAAGGTGAAGGGGCGATGGTTCGATGTGGTCATAACGAAAAAGTGAAACGGCATTTTGGTTTTGTGGGCGGCATCGGCTTCACGCAGAGTCCAGCGGTACAGGTCTTCGTCACAGGCCCCCCACACATTGGCAAAGGTGACGTCGGCCCGGCTTACGCTGTTTCGGTCGATGACTCGGTAACCGTTATGTCCGAAGAAATAGTTCATGTTATCGAAATAGCCGTAGCCGCTGTAAATAAAGGCTGTATCGTACCCTTTTGCCCGAAGCAAGGAACCCAGCGTGAACAGATCCTCGTTGTGCGGACGTTTGACGAGGGAACGACCCGGGGTAGGGGGCAGAGATAAGGTAAGGGCCTCCATTCCCCGAACGGTGCGAGTACCCGTCGCGTAAAAATTATCGAAAACCAGGCTCTGGGATTCCAGGGCCAGCAAGTTTGGCGTCAGATTTGCGTAGTTTTTAGTGTCATGAAGAAACTCCGAGCTCAGGCTCTCCACCGTGATTTGAATGATGTTTGGTTTCAATTCCATCCCTTTATTGCTGTATAGCCGCAATGTGTCCATCTCTCCGGGCCGCAACAGATTCGATCCGTCTTCCACAATTTCTGCCTGCATATTCTGAAATGCTCGATCAGCGGGAATTGTGGGGAAAAACTGGTTGAAATCCAGTTCATTATTCTTGAACGCGGCAAACAGAGACCAGACACCGTTTTTGCCGATCTCCCGATTGTAATTGTTCGCGAAGTCGGGAAGCCATTCCTGACTGATGATCAGACCCGCGGCGATGACCCCCACGCACCAGACAGCGCCTTTTTTGTAACGGCGTCCGGCCGGTTCCGACGCGGCCACGAGCCAGAGTCCCGGAAGGCCTGTCTTCAACAGGAGGAGATGGATCAACAGGGACAGGAGGGCTATTGTGCTCAGGAGAAGCGGGATAGGATAGGACTCAAGGATATTGTCCACCACCTCCTGGGTGTAGACAAGATAGTCTACGGCTATAAAGTTAAACCTGACACCGAATTCATCCCAGAAAACCCACTCAGCCGCTAAACCGAAGAGTAGGAGAAAAATCACCGGAAAGAGGATCGCGTGCGTTGAGAGGCGCCCCCAGGGGCGTTCGAAAAAGCGGGCAGGCAATATCGTCAGGAGGACAATGATGGGTATGGAGAACCAGCAGGCAGCGCCCACATCGTAAAGAATTCCCCATCCGAACGCCGCCAGCAGGCTCAGATCCCAGGAGACGTTCGGGGCGGCCTTGACCAGTAACGTGGCCCTGGCGATGAATTCAAAAAAGAGAAAGAGGGCAAAAAATAAGATAACCCCGCTGTGCCTCTTGTTCATGCGGGCAAACCGGTTGGAAACGAGTTTATTGAAAAGTCTGTTCTCCACGTAAAGCTCCAGTGACAGTTTGTTGAAGAAATAGCTTCTTTTGAAGGGAGAGGCTTTCGCCCCCCTTTGATATGATATTACCGGTTACCAAAGCATAATTAATGCCACTTTTTAATAACACGTAAGTTGTTAATCACAAAGAGGTTTTGCGCTGCCAGAAACAAATCGTGAAAGGAAAAAGATGTCGAACCAGCCGGGCGGTTCCCGAAGTTGTTTTATGATTACAGTATGTTATGTAAAGGTAAGGGGTTGCAAGGGAATCGACATTGTTGTCGAAATTTTTAATGGCATTGCCCGTTCCAGGCAGTTTGTTTCACGCCATTTGCTGGGGTTTCCGGGGAGTAGCTGAATTGCTTTCAGATTTCCTCCGCTGCCATCTGGATTTGTTCTGTCTCGTCCGACGGGAAGACATTTGGAGACAGTCGATTTTGTCCATACGGAATTCGAGGGGCGAGCGTATCAGTGTGTAACGGGCTCAGAGGATGTGGATGGGACTTTGAACCCTAAAAAGGCCTTCCCTTCGGAAGGCCTTGATTCTGGTACCCCCGGTGTGATTCGAACACACGACACACGGATTAGGAATCCGTTGCTCTATCCTACTGAGCTACGGGGGCACATATGAACATATGAAGGTGGGATTTCTACCATTATTTCAAAGGAGAGTCAACGATATTGGAACGATTATTCCCCCGGGGATATCGACCCCTGGCAGTGAATTTCGATAACCCGTTCCTCAGAGAAATCGACGAGTTTGATCTGATCCGACGTTATCCCCTCGAGGGCGGCGCGGGGGATGAGGCCGATCAGCTCGGACTCGAGGATGTCGACGCCCCCTTCCGCGGCCTTCTGTTTGACGGCATCGAAGACGGTACGGACGGAGGTCACCTCATAATCGGCGAGGTTCATCGAGACCTGGGCGATGTTCCTGCTCTCGAGGATGACCCCGAGCGCCTGGACGTGGGGAAGGCCCCCGCTTGAGTGTCGTATCGATCGGGCGATCGTGCGCGCGAGTTCGATGTCGTCCGAATCGAGATTGATGTTGAACGCGATGAGGGGCTTGCGCGCCCCCACGGCGGTCGCCCCCAGACGCGGATTGAAGCGCTCCGGTCCGGCATCGGGCCTCCATATGGGATCGTCCATTTTGTCTCCGAGGGCCTCGTACTGTCCCCTGCGGATGTCGGCCAGTTTCTTTCTTTTTTCACTGAGGGCCGCCTCTCCGTAGAAGTAGACGGGGACGTCGTGCCTGCGGGCGAAGGTGTGTCCGAACCGGTGTGCCGTCTCCACCGCGTCCGGCATCCGTGCATCCTCCAGGGGGACGAAGGGGACGACATCGACCGCACCGATGCGGGGGTGGCAGCCGCGATGCCCCTCCATGTCGATCAGAACCGCAGCCTTGTCGCAGGCCGCGATCGCTCCGTTCAGCGCGGCCTCCGGTGTGCCGATAAAGGTCAGGACGCTCCGATTGTGATCGCAATCCCTGCTGAAGTCCAGGACCCTGACGCCGGGGATTTCTGCCGCGGCGTCCGCAATGGCCGCGATGACCCCGGGATCTCTCCCTTCGCTGAAATTGGGGATACATTCGATGATCTTCATCTCTATGCCCGGTATACCTTCTGTAGAGGCAGCTCCACGCAGGTAAGGGGTCCGCCGTAGACGGCCCCCGTGTCGATCCCGATCCTCCCGGGGAGGAAGAGGGGCTCCTCGTGCGATACGGGGGTATGACCGAAGACGACGGTCTTGCCGAAGTCGTAGGAGGAGCGTATGAACTCGTAGCGCACCCACAGCAGGTCGTGGACATCCTGGTCCTCCAGGGGGATCCGGTCTCTGAGCCCCGCGTGGACGAAGATGTACTGGTCCGTTTCATACCAGAGAAGGAGGGATCTGAAGAAGTCCATGTGACTCTCCGGCACGTCGATCGTTCCCCTTTCCCCCGTCCTGCGGTATCCGTACGAGGCGATCGTGGCGTCTCCGCCGTTGAGGAGATATATCTCCTTGCCCCTGCCGTGACAGAGGTAGTCGAGGAACATCTCTTCGTGGTTTCCCTTGAGGCAGATGACCGTGCGTATCTCCTCCTTGAGGTCGAGGACGAGATCCACGACGCCCTTGGAGTCTGGCCCCCTGTCTATGTAATCGCCGATGAAGACGAGGGTGTCATTGTCGCTGTCGATGCCGATCCGGGGGATGAGCGCCTCCAGTTTAGCGCGGCACCCGTGAATGTCGCCGATGGCGAATATCTTTCCCATAAAACCCTCACTCCCCGAACAGGGCGTCCACAAACTCCTCGCTCTTGAAACGCCGCAGGTCGTCCAGTCCTTCACCGACCCCTACGTACCGGATCGGTATCTCCATCTCCTGCGCTATCCGTATGATGATTCCGCCCTTCGCCGTGCCGTCCAGTTTGGTGAGGGCTATCCCGGTGATTCCGATCTCTTTGTGGAACATCTGCGCCTGCACGACGGCGTTCTGTCCGGTGGTCGCGTCGAGGACGAGGAGGGTCTCATGCGGGGCACCCGGGAGTTCTCTGTCCATGATCCGCTTGATTTTCTTGAGCTCGTCCATGAGGCCCGCTTTCGTGTGGAGCCTCCCCGCGGTGTCCGCGATCATGACGGCCTTTTTTGCCTGTGCGGCGTGGATCGCGTCAAAGACGACCGCGGAGGGGTCTGCCCCCATCTTCTGCTTGATAAGTGGCACGTCTGTTCTCTGGGCCCATATCTCAAGCTGTTCGATGGCCGCCGCCCTGAAGGTGTCCGCCGCGGCGAGGATGAGGGGGATCCCGTTCCTTTTGAAACGTGACGCCATCTTCCCGATCGTGGTGGTCTTCCCCGTTCCGTTCACCCCGACCACCATGATCGTGTAGGGTTCCCCTTTGGGAATCCGCAGTGGCGACTCGCATTTCCTGAGGATGGCCGCCATCTGCTCCTTCATGATCTTCGTGAGCGCATCCGGACTGTCGAGTTCGTTTCTCTTTGCCCGGTATTTCATCTCCTCGATCAGTCCCGAGGCGAAGACGGGTCCCAGATCGGCCCCGATCAGTATCTCCTCGATATCATCAAAAACATCTCTGGAGATGAGCTTCTCTCCCGAGATCATCTCGTCCAGATTCCTGACAAACCCTTTGCGTGTCTTTGTCAGGCCCTCTTTCAGCCGTGCAAAAAAATCCTTATCGTCGTTGTTTTTCATCTGTGTGGTTTTGGCATGTGACCCTTCCGGATATTGGCCCGGACGTACCCCGGACCGGTGCTACTATAAACGACTTTACCGGGGATGGCAAGGAGGTGATCGGCGGAGCAGAGGTGCGTGGGCGTCAGTTCATGCTGACGGAGACCGTGGTGGATATGCCGTTTTTCTGCATGGTGACACCGATGAGATTTTCGGCGGCCTCCATCGTGGTCTTGTTGTGGGTCACGAATATGATCTGTGAATTTGAGGAGATGTCGTTCACCAGCTTCCTGAAGAGAGAAACATTGGCATCGTCGAGGGGTGCGTCCGCCTCGTCGAGGATCAGGAAGGGGGACGGGCGGTGCATGAGGATGGCGAATATCAGGGCCACCGCGGCAAGCGCTTTTTCTCCACCCGACAGAAGGGACAGATTCTGTCTCTTCTTCCCGGGGATCTGTATGTCGATGTCCACACCCGTCTCCAGCATGTCCGATTCATCGGTGAGCCGGAGGAACCCTTTCCCGCCCGGGAAGAGCCGGGGGAAAACCTCCTTGAAGTGCTCGTTTACGGCCTCAAAGGTCTCCGCGAATCGCTTCCTGGATATCTGGTTGATCCTCGTTATCGTCTTCTGGAGGGTGTCCAGTGAGGAGTTCAGGTCTTTAAGCTGGTCTGCGAGGAAATCGTGGCGTTCCTTGAACTCCTCATGTTCACTCAGGGCCAGGAGGTTTACCTCTCCGAACTCGTCGAGCTTCTTTTTCTGTGTCTCGAGCTTCTTCCTCAGCTCATCCGCCTCGGCCTCGTTCATGACTTCGAATGCCGGCAGGGAGGCGTCGAGGTCGACGTCCAGCTTTTCAAGTGCGCCCTCTTTCAGTGTCCTGGCCTGGATGGCCACTTCGCGTGTCTCCATCTCGATCTCACTGAGCTGCCGCGAGAGGTCTTCAGATACCTTCCGCCCGTTCCTCAGTTCCTGCTCCTTCTGCCGGTGGACGACATTTTCCTCTCCGTGTGCCGTCCTCCGTGCCGTCAGTTCTTCTTCCGCCTCCGTGTGGCTGGTATAGAGGATCTTCAGGTGTTCCTCCTCATGCTGTATGCTCTCCATGGCCTCGGCGGTCTTTGTCTCGCAGCTCTTCGTCTCTTCGATCATCGATTCCATGCGGGTACCGATCTCAGCGATGGTCCCCTCCAGCCGTGAAATGGTCTCGATGCCCGATTTTCTCTTCTCCTCGGCAGAGGTCAGGAGGATCTTTTTCTCGGTCAGGTCTTTTTCGCTCTCCTCCAGTGTCCTCCGGGCGTCTTTCCACCGTTCCTGCAGGGCCTCGATGCGTCGGTCTCCTTCCTCCGCTTCGCTCACGCGGGAGGCGATATCTGCCTTGACGGTCGCGATCTTTTCGGTTGTCGCCGTCTCCTCAGATTCCATGTTTTCCCTGTTGAAGGTAAGGACATTGATGCGCTGCTCGATCCACCTGATTTCGCCTTCCAGCCGCTCTATGTCCTTTTTCCGCCCGTTGATCTCCAGATCCAGTTCGTGTGTCTCGGACCGCACCTGTGCGGCTTTCTCCTCCAGGCGCGCTATGGTGTTTTTCAGTGTTTCCCTTTCTTTTTTTACATCCTCGAACAGGTCCACCAGCTCTTCGATCTGCCCGTCCAGCTCCTCGGTCTCTCTCTTGGTGCCCAGCGACGAGCCCCCGCCGTTGGCGCTTCCTCCCGTCAGCACCCCGTCGGATCTGAGCAGATCTCCTTCGGGCGTAACATAGACCGCACCGGGGGCGCCCTTCTCCGACAGGCGCACAGCGACGGCCAGATCGGGGACCAGGAAGATCCCCTCCAAAAGACGATGAATGCCCTCTCTGAATGCCTCATCGGTGGCGTGGACAAAGTCATGCAGTCTATGGGCACCCTCGGGGCAGTCCGGTCGGACAGGGTGAGCTTTCGCCCCGGTCTTCAGCGGCACAAAGCTTCCCCTCCCGGAGGCGTTTTTTTTCAGGTAGTCGATGGCCCGCATTCCGTTTTGCTGGTTTTCAACGATGATACACTGGAGCTTATCGCCCAGGGCCGTTTCAACGGCCGCCTCGTACTCTTTTGGGACCTCTATATGCTCCGCCACCAGCCCCCGAATACCTTCCTCCAGTTCGCCGCTGCGTGTCGCCTCCAGTATGTGCCGCGTCCCTTCGTCACACCACTCGTGTCTCTCCTGGACTTCTTTCAGGGAGGCAAGCCGCGATCTTTTCGTCCCGATCTCTTCCCTGAGTGTCTCGATCCGCGCTTCTATGGCCCTGAGAGTATCCTTTGCAGCGGCGAGCTTCTCCCCCGTAGCCGTCTCCTTTTCCTTGAGAGCCTTCCTCCTCTCCATGCCGGACGACAGTGCGGAATTCACGGACGCAAGGTCATCCTCCAGGGCGCGCAGTTTCTTGTTGTTCTCCTCCAGCTCGCCGTCCTCGCTCTGCGCCTTCCTCTTCAGATCTTCCAGGGTTTTTGTGAGGGACGCGAGGAGATTGCCCAGCCGGGCCTTTTCGGTTATCGCGTCGATGTGTCTGGATTTTTCTCCTTCCAGCTCTTCGCTCAGCTCCAGCTCCGCGGTCCTCAGAACATCGGCGTTCTCCCGGTCGCTCTCGATCGAGTTCCGTATGTCCGCAACCGCACCGTCCGATTCCGCCATCTGCTCCTTCAGGAGGGTTATCTCTCCCTCCGTTGCCGCCCTTCGCTCAGTGAGCGCTTGTATCGCTTCAAGATCTCGTTTCTTTTTGTCCCTCAGCTGCACGATGGTTTCCTGGGCGAACTTTATCTTCTGTTCCCCTATGTTGATTTCGTTCTTGATGCCGTAGTACCGGTCCTGGAGGGCTCCGATCGCGTCTTCACTCTCGGCGAGCCGGGTTCTGATCTCCTCAATGGCGGACTCCAGGGTCTTCAGCTGAGTCTGGGCCGCAACCGCTTTTTCATCCAGGGGGATGCGTGATCCCTCGAGGGCCTTTATCTTTGATGCCAGTTCCGAGTAAGTCTGGAGCGAGAGGGCGAGCTGCTGTTCCTTGATATCCTTTTTCAGCGCCCGGTACCGTTCGGCCTTTTTTGCCTGTCGTGACGTGGCGTTCATCTGCGAACGGACCTCCCGCAGGATGTCCGTCAGGCGAACGATATTCTGCTTTGTCGCCTCCATCTTCCGGGAAGCGGATTCCCTCCGCGTCTTGTATTTCATGATCCCCGCCGCTTCCTCGATGAACTGTCGCCTCTCTTCCGGCTTCGCCTCAACGAGATTGGCTATTTTCTCCTGCTCTACGATCGAATAGGTTCGTGCGCCGACACCCACGTCCATGAAGAATTCCTTCACATCGAGGAGACGGCAGGGGACCTTGTTGATGTAATATTCAGACTCACCTTCGCGGAACACCTTTCGTGAGACGGTGATTTCCCGGTAGCTGGCGTATTTTTCCGGCACTTTATGGCCGTTGGCCTCCAGGGTTATGGATACCTCCGCCATGCCGACCGCAGGTGCGTCATCGCTTCCGTTGAATATGACATCCTCCATCTTCTTCCCGCGGAGCATCGTGATACGCTGTTCGCCCATGACCCACCGTATGGCGTCCACGATGTTGCTCTTTCCGCAGCCGTTCGGACCGACGATGGCATTAATATCGCGTGAGAGATCGATGGGGGTCTTGTCCCTGAAGGATTTGAATCCGAGTATTTCCAGCTTTTTTAATTTCATGTGGTAAAATCCTGTGCCGGGTATCGGCAAAACCGCTTTCAGGGTGGATGGATCCCTTAAGGCTGTCTGCCGATATGACCGGCGGGGAATCTCCTCCGCTTGCAATACCTGTGTGCAAAAATCTACCAGAGTCATATGCCTTTGTAAAGAAAAAACACTATGGAATGTGTTGCCGAAAAATAAGACACAATATATGGTGTTTTGGCGAGTTCGATCTGCTTTTGTTAACGTTATTTTTCTTGACACTAATAAAAAAAACAATATACAAATAAGTGCGGGTCCAAGGGGGGACTTTTCGCTAACCTTCCAGATTTCTTCGTAAAGAGGGATATATATGTCTGATTTCAGAGAGATTACCATGGGCGGTCTCTTGAGAGACACGGCATCGAAATTTTCTGAGAATGATGCGCTTGTATGCCCCGAGTTTGGCATCCAGGAAACATATGCTGAATTCCTGATTTCCTGCACGAAGGTGGCCAAGGGATTTCTGGCGATCGGTGTAAAAAAGGGAGACCATGTCTCTGTCTGGACCACCAATATCCCGCAGTGGATTCACCTGCAGTTCGGTCTGGGAATGATAGGTGCCGTTCTGGTAACGATCAATACCAACTACAAGTCGCACGAACTGGAGTACATACTGAATCAGTCCGATTCAACGACGCTGGTTCATATCGAGGGGTACAGGGATACAAGCTTTTCACGGATCGTGGATGAGATTATCCCGGAGGCGGGAGGGGCCGCTGTGGGGAAGATACAGTCGGACAGGCTTCCCTCCCTGAGAAATGTCGTGTACATCGGAGACGGAAAACAGGAGAGAAGGGCCGTTTGCTTTGAGGATGTCGTGCGGTTAGGCGGGGCGGTGTCGAATGAAGAGCTGAGAGACCGGGAACTGTCCATCGATACGAACGATGTGGTGAATATGCAGTATACCTCCGGAACCACCGGATTTCCCAAGGGGGTTATGCTCACGCACCGCAATGTGATCAACAATGCCACTATGGTTGGGGATGTTATGGGGATGACGGAGGCGGACCGTCTCCTGATCCAGGTTCCCCTCTTTCACTGTTTTGGGTGTGTCATGAGCTCTCTCAATTGCGTGTGTCATGGCTCGACGATGGTCGTCCTGGAGAGTTTTGATCCCCTCAAGGCGCTGGAGTTCATAGAAAAGGAAAAATGCACGGCTGTCAACGGGGTCCCCACGATGTTCATAGCTATTATGAGCCATCCAGATTTCAAGAAATTCGACCTGTCTTCCCTGAGGACCGGCATCATGGCGGGGGCCCCCTGTCCCGAGGAGGCGATGAAAAACGTCATGGCCGGGATGCACTGCCCCGAAATCACCATTGCGTACGGCCAGACCGAATCTTCTCCCGTCATGACCATGACACGGAGAGATGATCCGGTGGAACTCCGGGTATCGACGGTGGGGAGAGTCCTTGGCGGTATCGAGGGGAAGGTGGTTGATCCGGAGACGGGGGAGGACCTCCCCGCGGATACGCAGGGAGAGATCGTCACGAAAAGTCCCTGTGTGATGAAGGGGTACTACAAGATGCCCGAGGCGACTGAGGCCGCCATTGACACAGAGGGGTGGCTGCACACCGGCGATCTGGGGACGGTTGATACGAACGGCTATTTCCGGATCACCGGACGGATAAAGGACATGATCATCAGGGGGGGCGAGAACATATACCCCCGGGAGATAGAGGAATTTCTCCATAAACACCCCAAGGTGAAAGATGTGTACGTGGTCGGGATCCCCGACGAGAAGTACGGCGAACAGATCCTCGCATCCATAGAGCTGGAAGACGGTGAAGAGGCGACATCGGAAGAGATGGCGCAATTCTGTGCCGGCAGGATCGCCCGGCACAAGATACCGAAATACTGGGAATTCAACGCGCCTATCCCCCTGACGGCGAGCGGAAAGGTCCAGAAATTCAAGCTTGTCGAACAGTTTCTGGAGAGAAAGGGGACGTAGAGACAGGTGGTACGGCTCGAAGGTTCGGCACTCTCTGGGAGTCTATCAAAAGGATTTCCAGTTAACTGTCCGTGGGGAGAAGCATCTTCAAAAAAATACTGATCCTTTTGGGATACAAGCTAAAGAAATTTTTTCTGCTGTCGATTACTGCGCATATGCGGTTTCTGTGTGTTACCTTTTAGATCGCTGCTGAACGGCAAGGTGTAGCGTGGAAAACCTGTCAGAATCTGATCATGCGGTATCAACGGAAGAATTCATAAACGTACCGGAACCCGGTGCCGCAACCAAGAAACGGTACTGGATAGTCCTGACGCGCGCGATGTGGATTGCGCTGGGTGTTCACCTGATGTTCATCGCGCTCTTCTATGCGATCGGGGCCATGTTCCTGGCCGTGGTCAATATCGGCAGTGTTTCCATCTATGCCGTCTGTATCGAGCTCCTGCGCCGGAAGCGCAACAGAGCGGTCATCCTGCTTGCCTGGATCGAGGTAATCGGTCACGCCGCGCTCGCCGTGAGATCGCTGGGGTGGGACAGCGGTTTCCATTACTACCTGCTGGTCTTCATTCCCCTCATCTTTGTCAGTGCCACCCGCAGGCCCAGCAGCAAGGTTGCCCTGGCGGTGCTGTTGGGTCTTATCTATATGGGGATGGAGGCGATCATGAGGACCGTGCCGCCCCTCAGCGTTGTCGACCCTTCGGTGCTGGTGGCCCTGAGGTACGCGAATATCACGGCATGTTTCATTTTCCTCGGGTATCTCGCCGATTTTTACAGCCGGACCGTCGGTGAGGCCGAACGACGGTTGCAGGTAATGGCAACGACGGATTTCCTGACGGGACTGTATACCCGTCGCCACATACTCGGGATCGCGGAATACGAAAAGATGCGCCGGAGGCGCTCTCACCGGCCCCTTTCGTTGATCATTGGGGATATCGATAACTTTAAGACCGTCAATGACCGATACGGGCATGAAATCGGGGACCGGACCCTCACCATGGTGAGCCAGCGGATACGAAATGTGTTACGGGAGCAGGACAGCATCGCCCGGTGGGGAGGCGAGGAGTTCCTGATACTCCTTCCCGATACGGGGATAGGGGTCGCCGCGACCGTTGCCGAACGTATCAGGGAGACCGTTGCCGCGTCCCCTGTCCGGCAGGGAGACGATTCGTTTGCCGTAACCATAACCCTCGGAGTGGGCGAGTGCCGGGAGGATGAAAATGTCGACCCATGCATAGCGCGAGCCGATCAGGCGCTGTACCGAGGCAAGAAGGCCGGAAAGAATTGTGTCAAGTCGGCACTGCCCCACAGGTAATCGCCCATTTTTTAATGATTTTTCCTCTCCTGCCCTGCGATCGGGCCGATTCGTGTGCCGACACCCACGTCCATGAATCATTTCTTCACATCGATGGGAGGATCTTGTCGATGTGACACTCGGACTCACCTTCGTGGAATACCCTTTCCTGAGATGCTGTTCACCCATGACTCACCGTGTGACCTTTGCGGCATTTTCCCCCTGCAGGATTATTTTCCTTGACTCTTGTATGAGAACCCACTACAAGCCCTGCTGGTTTTAGGAGGGAGACCGGAAAAGGAGGGAAACCAGAAAATGTTTAAGGAAGGAAAGAAGTATGACTGGTTTCAAAGAAATTACCATGGGTGGTCTCCTGAGAGAGACAGAGGCAAAGTTTTCCGAGATTGAAGCGCTGATATGCCCCGAGTTCGGTGTCAGAGAGACGTACGCTGAATTTCTGGGTTCGTGCACGAAGGTGGCCAAGGGTTTTATGGCGATCGGAGTGGAAAAGGGTGATCGTGTATCCGTATGGGCTACCAATGTTCCCCAGTGGCTTCACCTCCAGTTCGGCCTCGGGATGATCGGGGCTGTTTTGGTAACGGTCAATATCAATTACAAATCGCACGAACTGGAATATATCCTCAACCAGTCCGATTCCACGACACTCGTCCACGTCGAACGCTACCGGAAAACGAGCTTTTCTCAGATTGTGGCAGAAGTCGTGCCGGAGACGGAAAACGGGAAGGTGTCATCGGACAGGCTCCCCCGCCTGAAGCATGTGATACGCATAGGAGATGGAACAGACCCTGGAAAATCAATGAGCTTCGATGAGATCCTTCGCCTGGGTGAGACGATATCGGACGAGGATCTGGAAGAACGTGAACGTTCTCTCGATACGAACGATGTTATTAATATGCAATACACTTCCGGGACGACCGGATTCCCCAAGGGTGTTATGCTCACCCATCGCAATATCATCAATAATGCCATCATGTCGGGAGAAGTGCTGGGTATGCAGGCCGGTGATCGCATGCTGCTCCAGGTTCCCCTCTTTCACTGCTACGGTTGCGTCACAACCTCTCTCAGTTCCGTAAGCCACGGGGTAACGATGGTCGTACTGGAGGGCTTTGACCCCTTCAAGGCTTTGGAGTGCATAGAGAAAGAGCGGTGCACTCTGATCAACGGGGTCCCCACGATGTTTATCGCCATTATGAGCCATCCCGATTTTAAGAAGTATGACATGACCTCGCTGAAGGCCGGCAGCATGGCCGGTGCGCCCTGCCCGGAAGAGACGATGAGGGGTGTTATGACCAGCATGCACTGCCCCGAGATCACGATTGCGTACGGGGCGACCGAGACATCCCCTGTTATCACCATGACACGGAGAAATGATCCGGTTGACCTCCGGGTGGCGACGGTTGGAAAGACCCTTGACGGGATCGAGTGTCGGATTGCTGATCCGGAGACGGGGAAGCCCCTTCCCCCCAATACGCAGGGGGAGATTGTGTCACGGGGGCCCTGTATCATGGCGGGGTATTACAAGATGCCAGGGGCGACCGCTGAGATCCTCGATGCGGATGGATGGTTGCACACGGGAGATCTGGGCGTGATGAATGAAAACGGGTACTTCCGGATTACGGGACGGATAAAAGATATGATTATCAGGGGAGGGGAAAACATCTATCCCCGAGAGATAGAGGAGTTCCTGCACACACACCCCAAAGTGAAGGATGTATACGTCGTCGGGGTTCCCGATGAGAGGTACGGCGAGCAGGTCCTTGCATCCATAGAGCTGAAGGATGGTGCAGAGGCGACGGCAGAGGAGCTTATAGCATTTTGTGACGGGAAGATCGCCCGGCATAAGGTGCCGAAGTACTGGGAGTTCAACACGCCGATGCCCATGACAGCGAGTGGAAAGGTTCAGAAGTTCAAGCTGGCCGAACAGTTCGTGAGGCGGCAGGGGAATCGTGCGGCTTAGCGGTGTGATACTTTGGTGAGGCCTGTCGAGGAGAGGAAACCTCGAGAGGCCTCATCCTTTTTTGGACGGCGGTGATACGCCGAGGAACGCAGGGAGAGAGGGCCGAAAGAAACCACGTCGGGATTAGTGGTTATTTCTCGACGGCCTGTTCACCCACTCCAGGTATTTCTTCGTTGCGTAGATGAGATCCTGGATGGTCGAGTAGACCGGGAGACCCGCCTTTCTGAACGTAGAGAAGATGGAGAGCCTGACGCGCTCCACATCCAGGTTGGCCTCCGCGAACTTCGACAGGACGGGAATTACCGGGTTGTCGACCGCCTTCGCGGTCTGGATGATGGTCTCGGGACCGCTTTCCACCTTCTGAAACTGAGATACCGTGATATAGTCCGCCGAGAAGTAGGGGACGATAACGTCGATATTCTCGTCCTGTGACAGCGCCTTGATGGTGTGGGCCATGACGTCGAAGTCGAAGCCGTAGAATCCGAGATCGACGGGGTTAGTCGTGGAGGTGTTGATCGCCCTGATCTTCTGGCTTATCACCTCCTGTGTTGTCGACTGGAGTTCCGGAAGTGACAGGCCGGCAAGGGTGGCGAGATCGGTAAAGGCCACGGCGGCCCCCCCTCCCGCGCCGAGAAACCCGTAGCGCGGACCGTGCGGTGTCCTCTTCGCGACCGCCATCATCACGAAATCGAGCATCTGTTCAAGGGTGTCCACCAGGACGCCTCCGTGCTGATGGATAGCAGATGACCAGATCGTATGGTTGCTGGCGAGAGCCCCCGTGTGGCTTGCCGCGGCGCGCGCTCCCTGCTGCGTGACACCCCCCTTGAGGATGACCACCGGTTTCGTGCGGGTCGCTTCCCCCAGTGCCGTGAGAAATTTTCGGGGGTTCTTGATGTCTTCCACATACCCCGCGATCACGCGTATCTTCTCGTCGCTCGCGAAGTAGGCAAGGTAGTCTTCAACGGCGACATCGATCTGATTTCCGTAGGAGACGACCTTGTTGAGCCCGATTTCCCGGGCCATTGCCATCCCCACGAAATTGCTGGTCGTGCCCCCCGACTGTCCGAAGAAGGCGACCTCTTTCGGGATGTCTCCCTGGGTCTCGGGGGTAAAACTGACTCCCGCCTCGGCGCAGTGGATGCCGACACAGTTGGGACCGACGATTCGGGTTCCCCCCTCGGCCGCCTCCCGGAGGAGCTCCGTTTCCAGTGAACGGTTTCCCATCTCGCTGAATCCGGACGTGAAAAAATGAAGAAACTTTACCTTCTTGCGTGCTGCTGCCCTGGTGACACCCAGAGACTCCTCCGCGGGTACCGATGCGATGACCAGATCAATCCCCTCCGGCAGGTCATCGATGGAGGGGTACGATTTGATACCGCCTATCTCCTGATACTTCGGATTTACCGGGTACAGCCTGCCCGTGTAACCGCGCATCTGCATGATCTGAAGGTAAGGAAGTTTTCCGCTTCCCATGCTTGGCGACGCGCCGAGCACGGCGACACTCTCGGGATAAAAAAGATGTTTCAGCCCCATGAATCCCCCCATACGTTCCGTCCAGCCGCGCATTCATCTATTACTAATGGTCCCGGTAGTCAACCAAAAAATACGGACGGGCGCAAAATTTTGCTGTTGACAATCTTTCGTAAATGTACACAAGCTGACTCGGTAGTTGGAAGAAGACGAAATGGCGGAGACGCCGGGTTTCCAGCGGGTCGGCGGAGAGGAGGACGGCATCCTTTCGGGATGGCGCGATGCCATGGAAGATAAACGATGGGAAGTTGCCCATGTGGCGGCGGGAATGATAAATGCGAATATCGTAGCCGGGAGGCTCGAGAGCGAGGGCATCCCGGTGAAGCTCCAATACGAAGCGGTGGGTGTTATCTACGGCCTGACCGTTGACGGCCTCGGTGAGGTCAGGGTGCTGGTGCCGGCAGGATATATGGAACAGGCCTTGGAGGTGCTCGCAGACCGGTATGACGAGACCGACATCGTGACGGATGGTTAGGTGCCCCCGTGGGTTTCAAGGATGCCATCCAGCGGGGTCTTGCACGCGGGGCATTTCGAGCCCCGCAGGTCGATCTCCTCTACGTTGAATCCGTGTCTCTTGATCAGGAGCCTCCCGCAGTTCGAACAGTAGGTGCTCTCTCTCTCATCGCCCGGAACGTTGCCGGTGTAGACGTATCGGAGGCCGGTCTCCCTTCCTATTTCCGCCGCCATATGTATCGTTGCCAGCGGCGTCGGAGGGAGGTTCTGCATCCGGTACTGCGGATGGAAGCGGCTGATGTGCCACGGGGTTTCAGGGCCGAGGGAATAGATATACCGGGCAATATCTCTCAGCTCTTTCTCCCCGTCGTTCAGGGTCGGGATAATGAGGGTCGTCACCTCAACCCAGATGCCGAGGTCCTTCATCTTCTTCAGGCTGTCCAGGACCGGCTGGAGCCTCCCGCCGCAGTATTTCCGGTAGAATCCGTCACGAAATGACTTGAGATCGACATTTGCCCCGTCGAGCCAGGGGGCGGCCGCATCGAGCGCCTCGCCGGTCATGAAACCGTTGGTAACGAAAATATTTTTGATGCCCTTCTCGTGCGCCATCTTCCCGATATCGAGGGCGTATTCGAGGAATATCGTCGGTTCGGTATAGGTGTACGCAATGGTTTTCGAACCCGTCTTCAGTGCCCGCTCGATGATCTCTTCCGGCATGGAGCTGCGCCCGATGATCTTTCCCTCTCGGTGCGGTATCTGTGATATGTCGTGGTTCTGACAGAATTCGCACCGGAAGTTGCATCCGACGGTGGCGATGGAGTAAGATTTGGATCCCGGGTAGACATGGAAGAGGGGTTTCTTTTCAATAGGATCGACGCTCTCCGCTATCGATATCCCGTGTACCAGCGTGTACAGTGTTCCTCTCCGGTTCTCCCGGATCCCGCAGATGCCCACCCTCGCCGGGGCTATCCTGCACCGGTGCGCGCAGAGGTGACACCGTACATAGTGGTCGTCCAGTTTTTCATAGAGGATCGCCTCTTTCATCCGCTGATCCTCCTTCGTGCGGCGCCGGGGGCGGGATATCTGCTTGCCGCCTTTGCCTTTGCCTCTTTCCCGAGGGGCTCCTGGACGGTTATCCGGGTGTAGACCACCGGGAATGCAAGACCGATAAATGATCCGAAGGCGTTTTTCGTGACGGGGATCCTCTCTTCGATAAAGGAAGCGGCCGGATACCACGTCGGCGGAAAGAAGAGAACGGACCCCCAGTCTATCGTGGTATCGGGAAGCGCGGACCTGACCAGGCGAATCAGCTCGGGGATGCTTGAGGCGCGCCCGTTTTTGTCCGGATGGACGGCGGCCCTTTTCCCGCCCTGCGTCGAGGCCAGGGAATATCTGTTGACGGTTCCGAGGAATACCCTGCCGCGGCACACCCTGACCGCCTCGTGTATGGTATTTCGGAGATTCAGTGCCGCGTCCGGGAAGATCAGGGTGACGATATCGAACTCGTTATCGGAAAAGGGAAGATCTTCGCTCTTGCCCGGACAGAGGTCGGCCCGCTGACCCAGTCTCTTCCGTGCTACGTCCAGCATCTCATCCGACGGATCGACACCGGTGACGCTGCACCCCTTGCCCCTGAAAAAGCGGAGGTAATCCCCCGCCGCGCACCCCACGTCGAGCAGCCGTTCACCATCCGCAGGTTTTAGGAGCCGGTTGATCAGTCCCTTTTCCCGTCTGTCTATGTAATAGGTGGTTGGAGAACGTAATCCGGTTGTCATACGATTGCCCCGCACTGTTACCCACACATACCGTTGACAGGCTTTTCCCCTACCCGCCGATTGAAGACATATTCGTCGCGCACTTTCTTCGGTGGCCCTGGTGGCAATCTGCCTTGTAACTGTCCGGTTTTCTGTCGATCAGGTCTCGCATAAGGGTCTCCAGTTCCGAGTCGGTGCACCCACCGCGCAGGGATGTCTTGAGATCAACCGTCGGCTCGTCGGCAAGGAGGCACGCCCTCAGGTGCCCATCGGCGGTCAGACGAAGCCTGTTGCAGGAGTTGCAGAACCCGTGGCTCATGGCACTGATGAACCCGATTTCTCCTCGTGCGCCATTCAGTGTGTACAGACGCGCCGGACCGGCCATTCTGCTCCTGTCCGTGTCCACCGACTCCAGGGGGGCCAGCTCCCTGATGCGCCGCATGACTTCGTCATTGGAGAGGTACCCCAGGCCGTTTTCCATGACCGCTTCGCCTATCGGCATGAATTCGATGAACCGTACCTGATAGGGCCTGTCGATAGTCAGTTTTGCGAAATCGAGTATCTCGTCGTCGTTAAACCCCTGTATCGCCACTACGTTGATCTTAATGGGCGAGAATCCGGTACGGTGTGCCTTCCGGATCCCTTTGAGCACGGTGTCGAGATCCCCCCCCCTGGTTATATCCCTGTATCGTTCGGGAACGAGGGAGTCAAGGCTTATATTGATCCTCCGTATCCCCGCATCGAATATTCGCTCGGCGTATCTTTCCAGGAGGAGCCCGTTGGTCGTCAGGCTGATGTCCCTCAGACCCTCGACCTTCCTGAGAGAGGCGAGGAATTCCGTGACGCCGCGCCGTACCAGGGGTTCTCCTCCGGTCACGCGGATCTTGGTGATGCCGGTCTTGACCGCAACGTTCACGATCCGCAACATCTCTTCGTATCTGAGGATGTCCTCATGACCGATAAAAGAGACGCCTTCCTTCGGCATGCAGTACACGCAGCGCAGGTTGCACCGGTCGGTGATCGATATTCTCAGGTAATTGATCTCTCTGTTGTGCTTGTCTATCATATGCAATATCCTGGGCGATACTCGTTGTCCACCGCAGATCGCCAGCGTCGAATGTGAAGGCCTTTTCTAACACAATCGGGTGTGCATAACAAGATATCTGCACGCTCGACCGGGGACCTTGCAGGGTGTTCCGATCGTATGATCTCCTCACCGGCCTGCAGCGACGATTATGAAGTCCGGAGACAAGGGCTTCCATCCCCTGTCTACCACATTTTTGTGTGACGGCGCGATTTCTTTTGACCCCGTTATGTGGTAGAAAATTATACATGTGTGCGCCGTTCGAGTTCACGAACACTCACCGATAGATGACCGGTGCCGGGGATATGAAAAGAATGATCCGAACGATAACCATACTGTTTATTGGCATAGTCTCGATATCCTTTGCGGCTATATTCATCAGATTCTGTGGCGATGTGCCGGCGATTATGATCGCCACATACCGACTGGCCATCGCGTCTCTTGTCCTGCTCGTATTCTCCAGGCTGCGGGACGTCTCCTTCAGGGTATCCGGAAGAGACCTGCTCCTTTCGATCGCAGGGGGGGTGTTTCTGGGGCTGCATTTTATATTCTGGATAACGTCGCTGAAATATACATCGGTTGCGAGCAGCGTGGTCCTGGTCACCACCAACCCCATCTTTGTCGGTATCTTTTCCTATTTTTTTCTGAAGGAGAGGCAGCACGGAGCAATCATAGCGGGAACGATCCTGTGCCTCGTCGGCAGTGTCGTGATCGCGGCGGGAGACAGCGGGCTCCACGCCCTGGTCCTCCTCGACAGGAGGGCGCTCGCCGGTGATGCCCTTGCGCTGGCGGGGGCGGTGATGGCGAGCGCCTATCTGCTTACGGGGAGCCAGGTGAGGGAGCGTCTCGACATACTGACCTATATCACGATCGTCTACACGACGAGCGCCCTCTTCCTGATTGCCGCATCCCTCCTTACGGACACCCCCTTCACCGGGTACCGATCCTCCTCCTATCTCTTCATGGTCCTGCTCGCCGTCATACCGCAGCTCGTGGGACACACATCCATCAACTGGGCGCTGAAACACCTGCGGGCGGGTATGGTTGCGATATCGATTCTCGGAGAGGCGATCGGGGCCACGATCCTCGCGTATCTCTTCTTCGGGGAGACGGTCAGCAGTTCCCAGGTTGCCGGAATGGCGCTCATATTCACCGCTATTATCATCGCGTCGAGGAAGGGGAGCAAGGCCCTGGGGTGATCCGGCCGGACCATCTGTCAGATGTCTGACGCTTTTTGCGGAGATCACTCCTGAAACGTAGCACCATATGTAACCACACTGGAAAAACCGCCCACGGTACACCCATTTCGCTCATCCACACCACGAAAATTTAACAAAATCAATCAAATATACTTTTTTCTTCGTTCGTTTTAAAAAAACCGGGGCAGTTTCCCCGTGATAAAAAGATCGTAAATCGGGTCCATGGTGAGCGAGACTGCCGATAGCCTTCACGTCTAATCATCCTATTTCTCTAAAGTTTTCGAGGGATATCCCGATACATGGATTACAGACGCAACCAATGTTTCATGATGGGAAGGGACACCGGCGCCTCCGGGGTTCCATAACTGGAAGGTATGCCGCCAAAGGCATAGATTGCAAAAGATGGTCAGATCGTGCAGTCGTTCATGGAATGACGGTGTCAGGCGGTATGGGAAGGGATCTTTTCAAATAGGGCAGACAAATCAAATCAGGAAAAGGAGGAAGGGAAGATGAAACGGACGGTACCATTCATTGCGGGCTTCATATTTTTACTGGCAGTATCTCTCCCGGCCATGGCGGAAGAGATCACGATTGTCGGCACCGGCAGCGGTGCGGCAATCCTGAAGTCGATCGGGGAGGCCTATACCCAGGGCCACCCGGGGGTGACGATCAGCGTCCCCAAGAGCATCGGTTCGGGCGGGGGGATCAAGGCCGTCGGGACGGACACGAACCTCATCGGACGTGTCGCGCGGGGGCTCAAGGATAAGGAAAAACCGTACGGGCTTACCTATGTGCCGTATGCCAAGGATCCCATCGTCTTTATGGTCCATAAAACCGTCGGGGTGACCAATCTTTCGGTACAGCAGGTGTGCGATATCTATAGCGGAACGATTACCAACTGGAAAGAGGTCGGCGGCCCGGACGCCAGGATACGGGTTATCCGGAGGGAGGACGGCGACAGCTCCATCTCAGTGTTGCTGAAGACGCTCCCGGGCTTCAAGGATATCACGATAACGGCCAAGTCGAAGACGGCGTACAGTGATCCCGAGACTACGTCGCTTGTCGAGAAGAAAGAGGGAACGATAGCCTTCGGTACTTACGGTAACGCCAAGGCCGCCGATGTAGGCATTGTCACGATCAACGGCGTCTCTCCGAACGATGCGGCCTACCCGTACGTCGGCACGCTGGCCTTTGTCTTCAAGGAGAAAAACCGGACCGGTGCCATCGCGGACTTTGTCACATTCGCGACATCGGCGGCGTCACACGATGCCGTCCGTGCGGCTGGCGGGACTCCGCTCTAATCAGCTGATACGACGACACAAGGAGGCAAGGGAATTGCGGATAGCCTTCCGGCACCTTCCGGTCCCCGCTCATGGTGCATGGGCGGGACCGGCGGAGTGCCCCTGGACACGTCCCGACAATTCCGGGAGGGGACAATGAAAGGCATAAAGAGCAGAATAACAGTCAGCTTCTGTATCGCGGTAACCGTTATCCTCATCATAATAGAGGGTGCCGTCTCGTGGCGGCTCGGCAGCAGTATCTCCCACCAATCGGCAATGGTCGCCGCTGAAATGACGACCCGGATCAACACGGCAATAGACGGTCATAATGAGATCCTCAAGTCCTTTATCGGTGATACACGGGAAAATATCCGGCGCAAAAGGGATGATATGTGTACGAACCCGGTTATCGCCAAGAACGTTGAGGCCCAGCAGCTTGGTCCCCTGGCGACCCTGCTGAAGACGGTCTGTGAGACATCGGGGGCCGATTTTGCCTGGGTCTATGACCTCGAGGGGAGACTGCAGGCCGCTTTTCCGAACGGTATCGATGCCTCCAGGGCATTGGAATATTACCAGTCTTCGGAGATCGGCGCGAGGATACGAACCCTTGTGGGAGGAGACGCCTCCCCGGATCAGGCCGGCCTGAATGCTGTGATAAGGCATGACGCCGATTTCTTCAGGGATTTCGGACTGGATATGCACAATACGGCCGACAGGGGCGGCATCATCCTGGCATCCGCCGGGGTGATCAGGGACGATTTTGGCGATCCGGTGGGCACATGCCTGATCGGAAAGGTGCTCAACGGGTATGACAAACCCCTTGTACATCTGTACGAGGCAACCGGGACGGTCGCGGCCCTGTATCTCGACACGAGCCCTATCGCCCAGGCGGGTTTCCGCGGCGGAGCGGAAGAGGCCGATCAGGCTGCACTTCGGATAAGCGATGCTGTGCGATCGGAGGTGTATGAGGCGGATGGCGCGATACACAAGGTTCTTCCTATTGCCGGCAAGAGGTATCTGGCGACCCTTTCGGCCCTGCAGGCATCGAGCGGTGAAAAGATCGGTGTCATCCTCACCGCCGTCCCCGAACGACAGGTTATCAACGCACAGCAACTCATCCTCTCCTATGGCACTGAGGCAAAACGAAGTGTCCAGATATGGCTCCTGTTCATCGGCATTGCATCCCTGTTTGTCTTCGCTGTCGTGGCTCTGGTCATCGCGGGAGGGATCGCCCGGCCGATCCGACAGGCCATTGAAGGTCTTACCGAGGTCTTTGATCAGTTGGCCTCGGCCTCGGGGCAACTGTCCTCCGCCAGCCAGTCCCTGTCGGAGGCTTCTTCCGAGCAGGCGTCTTCCCTTGAAGAGGCATCCTCCTCTCTGGAAGAGATGTCGTCCATGACCAAACAAAATGCGGATCACGCAAACGAGGCCAAAACTATGATGGAAAACGCCTCCCAGCTCGGGGATGACGTGAACGCCCAGATGGACAAGATGGCGGTTGCCATTGTCGAGATCACCCGGTCCAGCGAAGAGACGGGCAAGATCATAAAAAACATTGATGAAATCGCCTTTCAGACCAATCTGCTGGCTCTCAACGCGGCGGTCGAGGCCGCCCGGGCCGGCGAGGCCGGTGCAGGATTCGCCGTCGTGGCAGATGAAGTCAGGAACCTGGCCATGCGGGCCGCCGAGGCGGCCAAAGACACGGCCAGCCTGATCGAAGATACGATCAGGGCCGTGAAAAACGGGAATGAGCTGACCCAGGCAACGCAGGAGGCGTATAAAGAGAATGCGCAGATCACCGGTCAGGTGGGCACCCTGGTCAACGAAATTGCAGGTGCCTCCGACGAACATGCCCAGGGAATTGAGCAGGTCAACAGAGCCGTTGCGGAGATGGAAAAGGTGACCCAGCAGAATGCGGCCAGCGCCGAAGAATACGCCGCCACTTCCGGAGAGATGAACGCCCAGGCCGAACGGATGAAGGGCCTCGTCCGGCAGCTGACCCTCCTGGTTGATGGAGGAGAAAACGGAAATGGGGCAGGGCGCCCGGCACCTCCAAAGGACGCGATTCCTGGCATGCAAGGGAGGATCGCCCAGATGACCCGTTCACGGCAGATCCCGGCACATATCCCCGCGAACCCCGGGCAAAAAGAGGTGAACCCGAACCAGATTATCCCCATGGATGAGGGCGAATTCCAGGACTTCTAGTCCACCCCTCTTTGGGGTCTTCTCGTGAAGTGGCGAGGATACGAAAAGATGCTCCGAACCATTGGTGCACCTGCATATAACCGGATATCCATCCCCGCCGTTGCCTCTCCGGGAAACCCGGGCACCTTCCATTCATGATCAGCTCTTTTCTGGGAGAATCACCGGGAATCGAACGCACGAGAACGACGATTGCCGATATTCCCCGTCTCTGATTAATCAATTTTTTTTAAAGTTTATGCTTAAAATACCGATAGATAGATTGCAGACGCAACAAGTGTTCCATAGTTGGAAGACATGGCTGAGGTGGAACAAATGGAGAAGAGTGACCAGCTTAAAAAATTGTTCGTGAAAAGAATAGAAACAATAACCAAAGAAAGGAGAATATAAAATGGCTGATTGTGAACTTTTAAAGGGATGTCTGTTCTTTAATGACAAGATGTCTATCGAGAGCGGGATGGGGGCTATTTACAAGAAAAATTACTGCCAGTCCGATAACTCAAAATGTGCACGGTACATGGTTGCGCAGCAATTGGGGAGAGAGAAGGTTCCGACAAATCTCTACCCCAATATGATCGACAGGGCCAAGAAGATAATTGCAGAGGGATAATCATCTTATATAGTATTACCCCTATGGACGAGGGCGGTTCCCAGGACATCTAGCCGTTCCCTGAGGGAAACGTTTGTCTCTTGGGCGCAAACGGGAACGGTGGAGCCAGTACCGTACTGTATCTGTACGGGACCGGATATCTACCAGACGGGAGGTCTGGCCTTCCGACAGATCCTCGTGCATCTCTTCTTCAGAGGTGACGGAGAGCGCCTCTCCGATTGCTGAAGCGGGATCCATATTGAGAGCACCATACGATCCTCTCCGACTCCTTCAAATCGCATCCTTTCTTTCGTACAGGTTCCCCGGAGCAACCTGACAGGGGAGCCTGGCCTTGACTTTCTAACTATTTCGTGTAAGAATCATTCGCATAAGAATATTTCTTGTTGGAAATGGTACGGGAGAGATTGCGGAAAGTGGATCGGAAGGCGAAGGGTCCTCAATTGTCACAGACAGAGAGGGGTGTTACAACAGAACGGATTTCCGAGGAAGGCCGGGACCCGGTGGAGTATGAATCTGTGCCGGCGCTTCTCGGCAGTACGGCCGTCGGTGAACCACTCGATCTCCGGGAGGGTGAGTTAGATGATGTCTTCCTGGAGACCTGCAGTTTCCGAATCCTGATCGCCTTGCGTCGGATCATGCACTTTGTTGATGCCTATTCTAAAAAGCTTGCGGTTGAACATCATATAACAGGGCCGCAGCTCATCTGCCTCTACTCCATTGTGAAAGAAGGACCCCTTACCCTTTCCGAACTGGGAAGGCGGGTAAGCCTGAGTATGAGCACCGTGAATGGAATCGTTGACCGCCTTGATTATAAGGGCCTTATCGTGCGTGAGAGAAAGGACAGGGATCGCCGCAAGGTGCTGATCACGGCAACGGATGCCGGGAAGAAATTGACATCACAGGCACCGCTCCCTCTTCAGGATCGGCTTGCCCACGCCATTGCCCAGCTGCCTGAACTCGAACAGGTTTCAATTGCGCTTTCATTCGAGAGAGTGGTGGAGATGATGGAGATAAAGGTGTAACCCCTGTATTTCATGATACGGGCCCGGGTAATCGACCCGGGGTTTGAGTTGTTCTTCAGAAAGAACATCAAGATATATTCGGCACACCAACTATTTTAAAACTGTTGCCATCCATACCGCAAAGCGAACGAGAGACACGCTCGTCTATATGTACTACCATGAGGAGTTCACAGGAAGATGACTGAAAAAATCATAGTGAAAGATCTGTACAAGATCTTTGGAACGCGTCCCGAAAGGGCGTTGAAACTGTATCGAGAGGGATTCTCCAAGGATGATATCATGGAGAAGACCCGCCAGACGATCGGCATAGCCGATGTTTCCTTCACGGTAAACGAGGGGGAGATCCTGGTGATCATGGGACTTTCCGGGAGTGGAAAATCGACCCTTGTCCGCTGTATAAACCGGCTGATCGAACCGTCGTACGGAAAGATCTATCTGGATGGTGTTGATATTACCACCTTGCCCGGGGAAGAACTCCGCAAGCTGCGGCAGGAGCGTTTCGGCATGGTATTTCAGAACTTCGCGCTTTTCCCCCGTAGAAGCGTGATCAGGAACGTGGAATATGGCCTTGAGATTCAGAAGGTGCCCCCGCTCGTTCGCAGAGAAAAGGCGATGCAGGCCCTGGAGCAGGTCGGTCTCAAGGGGTGGGAGGACTCCTATCCAAGGCAGCTCAGCGGGGGGATGCAGCAGCGTGTGGGTCTTGCACGGGCGCTGGCGCTCGACCCGGATATCATGCTGATGGACGAGGCCTTCAGTGCCCTCGATCCTCTCATCAGAAGAGATATGCAGGACGAACTCCTGGATCTCCAGGACAGAGTGCAGAAGACGATCATATTCATCAGTCATGATCTTGATGAGGCCCTCAAGCTGGGTGACAGGATCATTCTCATGAAGGACGGGAAGATCGTCCAGGAAGGTACCGCGGAGGACATCCTGACGAATCCGGCCGATGACTACGTGGAAAAGTTCGTTGAAGACGTGGATCTTTCAAAAGTCATTACCGCCGAGACCGTGATGAAAAATCCGATAGAGGTGGCCAGCTTTGCCCATGACGGGCCCAAGGCCGCCCTGTGGAAGATGAAGCAGGTGGGCATATCGAGTATCTTTGTTCAGCACAAAGGACGGCTTGCCGGGCTCGTTAGCGCCGATGACGCCGTCCAGGCCCTGAAAGAGGGGGTAAAAGACTTGACCGGTATCTTGCAGACGGGTGTCACTACCGTGGCACCCGATACGCCCGCCTCGGAACTGTTCCCTCTTCTGGCGGAGTCGAGCCCGGTGGCCGTCGTGAATGCAGAGGGAAAGCTGAAAGGGGTCATCGTCAAGGGAACTCTGCTTGCAGCGCTTTCTGAAGGAGTGAGCAACAATGGAACATCTTAGAATACCGATCGGCAAGACAATCGAGTGGTTGATCGAGCTCTTTACCGAAAATTTTTCGTTTATCACCATCGCCTTTTCCAATGTAACGGAAAACGGCATCAAATACCTCGTGAACACGATGATGTTCTTCCCACCGTGGGTACTCATTGTGGTCTTTACCGGTCTGGCCTGGTTCTTGAGCAAGCGAAGAGGGATCGCCCTGTTTACCATTATCGGCCTCTCCTTGATCTGGAACATGGGATTGTGGGCTCCGACGATGAGCACGATAGCCCTGGTCCTCATCTCGACCCTCATGGCAATACTGATCGGTATGCCTCTGGGAGTCGTATCGGCGCTGAATCAGACCGCTTACCGGGTTATCATGCCTATCCTGGATGTGATGCAGACGATGCCGGCCTTTGTCTACCTTATCCCGGCCATTCCGCTGTTCGGTCTCGGCCCGGTCGGTGCCATATTCTCGACGGTGATCTTTGCCATGCCGCCGGCAATTCGGCTGACCTGCCTGGGGATCAAGCAGGTACCCGTCGAATTGATTGAGGCTGCCGACGCGTTCGGGAGCACCAAGGGGCAGAAACTGTTCAAGCTTCAGCTTCCCATGGCAACCCCCACCATTATGGCCGGTATCAATCAGACCATCATGCTGGCGCTATCCATGGTGGTTATCGCCGCCATGATCGGTGCCAAGGGTCTCGGCGGTGAGGTGTGGAAGGCGATTCAGCGGCTTCAGCCCGACCGGGGGTTTGAGGCGGGCATCGCCATTGTCATTATTGCCATGATCCTCGACCGCATCATGCAAAGGATCGGCGGCAGGACAGAGGGAACACAGACGTAAGAGGGACGATCTACGTGAGAGGGAGAGAAGTTGGGACTACTATTGAAGAAAACTAACACGAAGAGGAGGAAGGTATGAAGAG
>Ga0272443_10001870_pt1 | contig 28635 bp, 23 predicted proteins | sample SSMAcet12_FD_193581 | JGI IMG/M metagenome (GOLD analysis project Ga0272443, IMG submission 193581) | Marine sediment archaeal communities from Little Sippewissett salt marsh, Falmouth, MA, United States - SSM-Acet-12 | ecosystem: Environmental > Aquatic > Marine > Wetlands > Sediment ... | reverse complement strand
GGCGGTCATTGCAGACGTAGGAGTCGCTCTCGTTGCAACCTTGAATGCAGCGAGGACGCTTCGTGTACCGCATTGAAAGGAATCGGCGCATTTCTCTGACGAAGGATTCCGAATGAAGGTCTCCTCATAAGAGGGGTTCTGCCTGAAAAGCTGTTCAATCCGGGAGGAGACCTTCCAGAAAAGGCTCACTGATTGGTACGACCCGTCAGGTCTGATATGCCGCAGAGTGAAACTTCGCCAGGCATCATTCTGGCAACGGCGGTTATTCCGCGGTTGTCAGGGTCTGGCTTATCTGTTCCGAAAAAAGGGATCTGACGGGATAAAGAGTCCGTTCGATAGATAGGCATGCCAGCCCGGGCGGACTGGGTGGTTATGGTTTTTTCCGCGTGATTCAGTCGTTTGCATCCAACGGGCTGCAGTGCGTGGATTGCAGTGGGATGATCCCGGATATCACCATCTATCGGGTGATTATGTTGTTCCGGGTCGATGGGAAAGCCGGTGCATGAGTGCTGCTGCAGGTTCTGCTGTCGTCGCTGTATAAAAAGGACTTCCCCGATTGAGGAAGCCCTGTATACCAAGGTAGGGAAAAGTTATTTTTCAGGAGGATAGACAAGGACCTTTTTCAGTTCAGGTCGTTTTTTCAGGTCGCTCTCAAGTCCCGCGGCGCGTGCCTTGTTCACGTAATCAGCATGCTGGAACGAGTAGGTGAAATTGGTATGGACATCGTAGGTGCCTTCCATGAGCGCGTAGGCATCTTCGGTCATGACCAGTTCCTCATCGGTCGGGATAACAAAGATTCTCACAGGAGACCCGTCTTTGCTGATATCTAGCTCGCCGTTCCTGCACTGGCCGATCCTGTTCTTCTCTTCATCAAGGTGGATACCGAGGATCTCGAGGTCCTTGGTTGCTCCAAGACGAATATGCGGAGCCATCTCTCCAACTCCGGCAGTGTACACGATGGCATCTACTCTCCCGAGTTCAGCTGCGTATGCTCCGATATACTTCTTAAGCCGCTGTGTTTCGATGTCGATGGCAAGCTGAGCCTGCTCATTGCCATTGGCTGCAGCATCACGGACATCCCGGCGGTCACTCATCGAGCACAGCCCCACAAGGCCGCTGCGTTTGTTCAAAGCAGTATCGACCTCTTTCAGGCTCATACCGGTCCTGTTGGCGATGAAGGGGATGATAGCCGGGTCTAGGTCTCCGCTGCGGGTTCCCATTACAAGACCCTCTAGAGGGGTAAGACCCATGGAGGTATCAACAGCTTCACCGTTCTTTACAGCACAGATGCTTGCGCCGTTACCGATGTGGCAGATGATCAGATTCGTATCTTTGGGGTCTTTGCCAAGAAGGACGGCAGCTCTCTTTGCAGTGTAGAGGTAACTTGTACCGTGGAAACCGTAGCGTCTCACGTTAAACTGGCGGTACCATTCAGTAGGGACTGCATACATGAATGACTTGGCAGGCATGCTCTGATGCCAGGCGGTATCCATGACAATGGCGTGCGGGATGGAAGGCATGACGTGACGTGCTGCTTCCACACCCATGATGTTTGCCGGTTCGTGCAGTGGTGCAAGCGGAATCAGTTTCCTGATCTCTTCAAGCACTTCATCGGTGACAAGGACACTCTGCTTGAACTTCTCTCCGCCGTGTACCATCCGGTGTCCGACAGCGCTGATTTCACTCATGTCGCTGATGACTCCGTGGGTCTTATCAAGGAGCATGTCGATGATAAGCTGTATCGCCTCTTCGTGCGTCGGACACTGCACCTTTGCGTTGTACTCATCTGCACCGGTTTTTTTATGTTCGATGGTCGAGTACTCAAGGCCGATCCGCTCAACGACTCCGACTGCGAGCACGGCTTTCTCTGACCAGTCATACACCTGATACTTCGCGGAAGAACTCCCGCAATTCAGCGTGAGAATGTTCATGACTACCTCCTGGTATGTTCATTAAAAATGTGTTTTACCTGATAATTCTTACACGTTACGGCCATTTAATCAACGTTAGAGAAGTAGAGACTGTCTGGAAACGGTCTTTTTTTTTATGAAGTTACTATTCATGTACTGCTTGTTACTATCGATTTTTACGGTTTCCGGTGAATCTGTCTCGTTCAGTCAGTCCCTGGTGGCGGATGAGTGCTCACTCGTCATGAGAACCGGGAAGACCCTGTCACAACAGTGGGAGATCAGGAGTGTTCTGGACCTTTCCTGGCAGGGGGAGTTCGAGGGGAGGGTAGGCATCAGTATCGTCTCTCCTTTCCTGCTTCTCGGCGACCTTTCCCGTGATGTGAGAATCAAGGCTCTGAACGGCTCATATCTAACGTTGAAACCTCAGGCGGTGCGTGCTTCAGGCCTGAGTGTCTCTCCGGGAAAAGCGGATGCTGTTTCAGCTGCTTTTTCTCTTGCTGAAGGCCGATACCTCACCGCCCATGTTGCTATCGAGCAGGGGCAGCACCTTCTTGCCGCATCCTTCCTTGCTGGAAGGTATGGCATAGCCGTGGCTCATCTGCTTGAGACCGAAGATGCACGGGTGCCGTACAATGACTGGGAGAGTGAAAGAACGGGGATCACCATCGATGCCTATCTGCTTCTGCAGAAGCGCACGGGAGCAGTTCAGGTGGAATCGTACCTGAAGTCCACAGATGACCAGATCGCTTCGAAAAGCCACATCAGTGTTGACCTTCTGCCGCATCATCAGTTCACGTTTTCCAGGATTGTCTTCTCTCATCACCTCCATACCTGGGAACGAGAATCCTCACAACTCGACAGGAGAGAGAAACTGAGATATACGGTAAGTTACACAGGTGTCTATGGGGGCATGAAAGCATCGGCAATCTGGGCATACCGTTCTTACAGATCTCTTCCGTTTGCTCTTTATCGCGGGGAGGAGGATGGTGAGTTTTCGGTGTCCTGGCAATGGAGAGCTCTCAAGTTATCGTGGGATCGGGACTGGGAAACCGACGAACTGGGAAAAACCGGAGTTGCCGATACCGTAACCTTCTCCTGCGGACCGAAGGAGGAGGCAGGAACCTGGAGTCTGATTGCCTCTGTCAGGTTTCGTGATGACCAGATCCGCTATCGCGCCCAGGTTAGAATCGGGGGAGTGCATATCAGAACATCCTTCTCAATTGCCTATGAAACTGAGCTCTCTCTATCGCTTCTGGTGCAGTATTCAATCGAACATGACATGTGGGAATCAGATATCTTCGTGAGTCAACAGGGCCTGAAGGCCCATGCACTCACCATCGACCTATAAGTATAACCTCTCTCTCGAGATTTATGCCGTACGCACGGGCAACCTGTTCCCTGACCTGCTCACTGAGCGCATAAATGTCTTCACTTTTCGTATCTCTGGCAACATTCACAATGTAGTTCGCATGTGAATTACTCACCATGGCACCACCTAGCCGGGTGTTTTTCAGGTGCAGGTCGTCAATCAGTTTTCCAGCCGATACTCCCTCAGGGTTCTTGAACATGCACCCGGCGCAGGGCAGGTCGTACTGCCCCTGCTGCAGACGATCTCTTCTGCTTGCCTCCTTGCGCTGTCTTGCTTCGCTGGTATTTCGATGTGAGGTAAGTCTGAGAGCTATCTCATAGAGGATAAACGGTGTATCCGAAAAAAAGCTCCTGCGATACTCAGTTACATGTTTCTGTGGATAATAGCGAAAGAGATTCCCGTCAGGGGCGAGATAGTCGACCCATTCCAGTACCTCTGATATAGCGTAGTCGATGAGACCAGCGTTCCCGCGTACCGCCCCCCCGATAGTTCCCGGTATTCCTCCGAAAGGTTCAAGCCCGCTGAGATTGTGTTCAATCGTGTAGTTGATCAGGCGGTCCAGAGAAATCCCGCACTGAGAAACGCTGAGAAGTCCGCGTACGTGAGTCGAAGAAAGGGCCACTGTTGAGATGACCAGACCCTCTACACCCCTGTCGCTGATAAGAACATTTGACCCGCCGCCCAGGATCGTCACGGGAAGACTCCCATTCTCCGCCCACCGAAGAATGGCTCTCAGTTCCTCCAGAGTCTTCGGACGGGCAAGATAATCTGCCTCACCTCCGGTTCGGAATGTGCACAGCTGCTTCAGAGGTGCACCGGGAATGATGAGCTTCTCCGTATTGATTTTTTCATTTTCATCACGTATTGTTGTATTCACACGGGTATATTATCTCATTTTTACCTACCGTTCAATGAAATGTGATACAATCGTGTAGAAGAAGGATAATTCATGCAAGTATCGATATATAATACAATGAGCAGGAGTGTTGAACCGTTTGTCCCGCTCTCCTGCGATACGGTGGGAATGTACTGTTGCGGACCCACTGTGTATAACTATGCCCATATAGGAAATCTGCGAACCTACATCTTCGAAGATCTGCTTCATCGCATTCTGACCTATAGCGGGTATGAGCTGACTCATGTGATGAACATCACCGATGTCGGCCACCTCAGCGACGATGGCGATGAGGGTGAAGACAAGATGGAACGGCGAAGCCGTGAGTCGGGGATGAGTGTCTATGACATCGCAAGGATGTACACAGAGAGTTTTTTCAACGATACCGGCTCCCTCAACATCATAACCCCCGACATCACCTGCAAGGCAACAGAACACATTCAGGAGATGATTGATCTGATCAAGCGGCTCGAGGAGAGTGGTCATACCTACATCAGCGGAGGAAATGTCTATTTCTCCATCGACACTTTTCCTCAGTATGGACGTCTTGCCCGACTTAAACTCGATCAGCTGAACAGCGGTGCCAGGATAGAGGTGGATGAGAACAAGAGGAATCCGAAGGATTTTGTGCTCTGGTTCACAAAGGGCAAGTTTGAGAATCAGGCGATGAAATGGGATAGTCCCTGGGGCGTCGGTTATCCCGGCTGGCACCTTGAGTGTTCAGCGATGAGCATGAAATATCTCGGAGATTCCTTCGATATACATTGCGGTGGTATCGATCATGTGAGTGTGCATCATACCAATGAGATAGCGCAGAGCGAGGCGGCAACAGGTAAAGAGTGGGTGAAGTACTGGGTTCACGGAGAGTTCCTTATCGATGAGACAGGGAAGATGTCCAAATCAAAAGGCGATTTTCTCACCCTCTCACTCCTTATAGACAAAGGTTTTGACCCGCTTGATTTCCGTTATTTCTGTCTTACCGGACATTACCGCTCACAGTTGATTTTCAGCTGGGCCTCACTGAAGGCTGCACAGGGTGGACGTCTCAACCTGAAAAAACAGATACAGGCTATCCGCAACGCATCTGATGATAGAAGAAAGCCGATTTCCAGTGACGAAGCCAAAGCCGTTCTTGATGAGTTCGAAGCACATATCGCGACAGATCTCCATATCCCGCAGGCTCTTGCGGTTCTGTGGAAACTTGTCAAGGATAAAGATATTGACCCAGCAGAAAAGCTGTCACTTATTGAGAAGATGGATTCGATTTTCGCGCTTGATCTTCTACAGGAAGAGAACCAGGAGGAGGAACCTGTTCCCGGGGAGATCCTCGCTCTTGTACAGAAAAGAACAGAGGCAAAGAAAAACCGGGATTTCACTCAGGCCGATTCCCTCAGAGATGAGATTCGGGAGAAGGGGTATGCTGTCAAGGATACAAAAGACGGTGTCGAAATAACCAGAACTATGTAACCGAATGCTAAGGTGAGTTGTTAACTATATGGAAATAAAAAGTAGCGAGAATGCATCATTTCAGAAGGTGTACGAACAAGTGTTTCCGGTGCTGATGCGCGTTGCATACCATGTGACCTACAATATGGATGTTTCCGAGGACATCGTGCAGGAGGCTTTTATCAGGTTCTATGAGAAGAACATTGATTTCAAGTCTCTGGATGAGGCGAAATACTGGTTGATTCGCGTAACCAAGAATCTGGCGATTAACGTGGTCAAGAGGAAGTCGAGGGAGAAGGCTATGGTCGATAAGATCAAGAAGATACCCAAGACCCCGGTGCAGAACGGAGAAGATGTTCTGCTTGACTCCGAGACGAAAGAGATGGTGCGCGTTGCCGTTGAGAAGCTGCCTGAAAAGCTGAAATCGGTTCTGATACTCAAGGAGTACGCAGACTTGAATTACAAGCAGATCGGGCTGGTTCTCAAGATTTCTGAAAGTAATGTGAAGGTCAGGATTCACCGGGCTCGTAAGTTGATGAGCTCGATGATAGATCGGGGAGAAATACATGTGTCTAGATGATCAGATTTTAAATACCTACCTTGATGATGAGCTTGTTGAACCATGGAAGACGCAGGTGATAGAGCATCTCAAGTACTGTAGTGCCTGCTCGACACGATACGAACAGCTCAAAGCGGTTCATACGATGGTCAGTACCTCCCGTTTGAAAGATGAACAGGTTGATGCCTCGAAAGACAAGATCTACGCATATCTGGAGAACCGGTACCTGAAGAAGGAAAAGAAGATCAAATTTCTTCACCGAGACTTTCGGGTGAAGACTTCGGCGGTCATAGGTGTAGCAGCTGCCTTTGTTCTGATGTTTGTGGGAGCTCTTACACTTAATTCTCCTACACTGAATGAAGAGAATGTGATCATTCCCCAGGTGGTTGATTCCCAGGGCCAGGGAGCTATGCAGGTGAGAGCAACTGAGAACCTTGCAGCTTCACAGGTGCTCAGCAATCTCTCTCTTGAGGAAATCCTGAGTTATCTTGATCAGAAAGGGTACGAAGTTGACCTGAAACTGAAGTCAGTGACTGTACTCGGTGATGATACCGGAAAGTAGAGTTCATTCTCCACTTCTCACTACCCGTTTTTTCCCACACCGACCCGTCCTTACCGGACGGGCTGTTGTTTTTCCCTCAGCTGTCCCCTTCTGTTATGTTGTAACAGTGTCACGATTTTGTTACTATGCTGAAACAGAGTGTTCACAACAGGAGAGGTCATGAAATCGATAGAACTAGATAAGAGTTATAATCCAGCTGATTTCGAAGAGAAGCTGTATGAAGCGTGGAAGAAGGGAAACTTCTTTGCCCCTTCAGCCGAAGGGAATAGTCCGTATACCATTGTCATGCCCCCTCCGAACGTTACCGGTATTCTGCATATGGGCCATGCCCTGAACAATACCCTGCAGGACATCCTGATCCGTTATAAGAGGATGAGCGGATATGATACGCTGTGGCTGCCGGGAACGGATCATGCAGGCATAGCGACTCAGCACGTTGTAGAGAAGGAACTGCGTGCAAGGGGTGAGTCACGTGCGCAGCTCGGGCGTGAAAAGTTTCTGGAAGAGACCTGGAAGGTGAAGGAACGTCACCATACCACGATCAAGAGACAGCTTGAGAAGATCGGAAGCAGCTGTGATTGGGACCGGGAACGTTTCACGATGGATGAAGGTCTCAGCAAGGCTGTACGAGAATCGTTCGTTACTCTGTACGAAAGAAATCTTATCTACAAGGGAAAGTATCTTGTCAACTATTGTACAAGCTGCGGAACAGCCCTTGCCGATGATGAGGTCGAATACCAGAATGTAGGGGGAGCACTGTACCAGGTGACCTATCCCTTCCAGGATGGAGAAGGGGGAATCACTGTTGCCACGACCCGGCCTGAGACGATGTTCGGTGACGTAGCTGTTGCTGTTCATCCCGATGATGAGCGCTATAGAGATCTCGTCGGGACTCATGTCATTCTGCCTCTGGCTGATATACCCATCCCCATCATTGCAGATGCATATGTGGACATGGAGTTCGGCACCGGGATGGTCAAAATAACTCCCGCACATGACCCGAATGACTGGGCGATCGGGCAACGTCATGACCTTGAGGTTAAGAATGTTCTCAATCCCGACGGGACGCTCAATGAAGCAGTCCCTCCCGCGTACCGGGGGCTTGATGTCATCACGGCACGAAAGAAGGTGGTCAAGGATCTGCAAGAGGCGGGCTACCTTATCGGGAGAAAAGATCATAGCCATGACGTAGGGCACTGCTATCGCTGCTCCACGGTCATAGAACCCTACGTGAGTGATCAGTGGTTCGTTTCTATGAAGGGTATGGCAGACAAGGCCCTGAAGGCATGGGAAGACGGGAAGATCCACTTCTATGCACAGCGCTGGGAGAACACCTACAGTCACTGGTTGAGGAACATCAAGGATTGGTGTATCAGTCGACAGCTCTGGTGGGGGCACAGAATCCCCGTGTGGTACTGCGAAGATTGTGGTCATATGATGGTCGAGAGGGAAGATCCCACCCGATGCTCTGCCTGTAACAGCACTCATCTGCGGCAGGAAGAAGATGTTCTTGACACCTGGTTCAGCAGCTGGCTGTGGCCGTTCAGCACTCTGGGATGGCCCGATTCCACCGACGATATGAAACGGTTCTTTAAAACAAATACCCTGGTGACCGGCTACGACATCATCTTCTTCTGGGTTTCCCGTATGATTATGGCTTCTCTGGAGTTTCTTGATGAAGTGCCGTTCAATGATATCTACATCACCGGTCTTGTCAGGGACAAAAGCGGACGGAAGATGTCCAAATCACTCGGTAACGGAATAGACCCGATCGATGTGGTGAAAGAGTATGGGGCGGATGCCATGAAGTTCACCCTGTGCTATCTCGCCGCCCAGGGACAGGATATCCTGATAGATTTCGATTCCTTCAAACTCGGTTCCCGTTTTGCCAACAAGGTATGGAACGCAACCCGGTTCCTTCTCATGAACCTTGAGGGGAGAGAGCAGGTTGAGCCCGATTTTTCCCGTCTCTCTGTGGTTGATGCCTGGATGTATCACAAAGTGAATCAGGCCTCGGCAGGGGTGGAACAGGCCCTGTCAGCTTATCGGTTCAATGAGGCGGCCCAGCACATCTATGATGTGTTCTGGAATGACTTCTGTGACTGGTATGTGGAAGTGACGAAGTTCAATCTCTCCACCAGGAGCGATGAGCAGAAGGATATGGCCGTAGCCTTCATGCTTGATCTTCTGGCAACTCTGATGAGACTTATGCACCCGTTCCTTTCGTTCATCAGTGAAGAGATCTACCAGAAGCTGCCGAACACGGAAGGAATGATCATAGCATCTCCTTACCCGACGTTCGATAAGGATCGTGTCTTCGAGCAAGAACATGCTGTCGTACAGTCGATGCAGGAGTTTGTCAGGGCAGTGAGAGCACTGAAGAGCGAACTTGTCATTCCTTCTGAGAGAAAGCTCGCCATCATCTATCGACCGGATGAGAACAACACCGTGTGGAAGTTCATGGAAGAGAATAACGATATGGTATCATCGTTCCTCAATGCCAGTACTCTGACCCTTGATGTGGATCATACTGAAGACATCACCGGAACGGTACCGGTCTCGGGCGCCGGGTTCGAAGCGTTCGTTGCTGTTAAGGATGCAATCGATGTGAATACCGAAATCGCCCGGATCACAAAAGAACTCGAGAAGAATGAGAAGTCACTGAATAGCAGCAGTGCGAAACTGAACAACGAGAAGTTCACACAGAACGCAAAGGTGGAAGCTGTTGAGAAAGAGCGGCAGAAACTGGCAGAATTCACTGAGAAGAAGGAGAAGGGATTGAAACACCTGGCGCTCCTTGAGCAGCTGAAGTAGGAAAAGGCTTCTGATGAACCTGAGCATTCATGATCTCCCGCAAGGGGAGATTGTGGATGTTTGTTTTTTTATCTGGGCAGAGAGGAACTTTTTTCGTATGATGAGAACATGAAAGATAGAAGCATCTACCGATATGCCGAGGAGCGGGACCTCCCGGCTCTTACTGAGATATACAACCACTATATACTCAATTCCACTGCAACGTTCGATTTGAATCCGGTGAGTATTGACCAGCGGCGTATATGGTTCTCCCACTATGCTCCTGAGTCACGATATAAGCTTATCGTGGCAGAACACGAGGAAGAGATCATCGGGTATACTTCAACGAGTAAGTTTCGTGAAAAAGAGGCTTATGCCCAATCTGTGGAATCGAGTATCTACATCCATCCTGATCATCAGAAGAAAGGGCTGGGTGCGGCACTGTACACAAAGTTGTTTGAAGCGCTTTCCGATACCGACGTTCACCGTGTGTTTGCCTGCATTACTCTGCCGAACAAGGCTTCCATAGCCCTTCACACCCGTTTCGGCTTCATACAAGTGGGAAGGTTCAGTGAAGCCGGGTATAAGTTCGGTGAATACCGGGATGTGCTGTGGATGGAGAAAGCCCTGTAGGGTGGTTCATCAGATACAGCTGACAGCGCAGTTAGAGAGGCCTTCGGAAGTGAATGCTTCCGTCACAGAAAGAATCAGAATCGATCACTCCCAGTCTTCTCCCTCACAGGCGCGAAAATACAGACAGCTGCAGAATGGAATAACCCCGATAGTCACTTGCACTCTCACCTGTGAGGCGTGCTCTGTTCAGACTACGTCGGTTCTCCCCGGCGATACACGAAGAGAGGGCGTAAACCCGGAATGAAAAAAAGACTGGCAACACCGAACGTGGAACCAGCCAATATCAGATTGAGAAATTCTATAACTCGTTTTTAGCGTCCTGAATTTCCTTTCTTCGTTCTTTGGCAAGTTTGCCAAGTTCTCCCAGCGCTTTTCTTGCTCTGGCAGCTGACGCCTTCACACCTTTTTCGGTGAATTTCTGATTCTCAGCAATGTACGCTTCGAACTGAGCCTGGATCTGCTCGTGTACACTCATGTAAAGCCTCCTATGTGTAATACGTTATACAACTATAATTACTGATTATTTTTAGGTTGTAAAGCTAAAAATGTAATTTACTTCAGGTTTTTGCCAGAGAACGACGTACTATGTAGCCTTTTTCGATTGGCTGAGAGGTTTGTATGCAGATGTCCATATGATGATTTGCTTTTTCCACCTGGTTCCCTTCCAAATCGATAAGGGAGAACTGATCGTCCCCGATGAAAAGAATGTCCGGTCCAATGTACTCAATCCGGTCGCCGGTTTGGATGCGGTTCTTCAGGTGGAGGCGGAACAGTCCTTCGGAGATCTTTTCACCGATAGTGCCTACAAGGAGATACTGCCTAACATATGAGATCTCTGTTGGCTCCTCAATGTCCTCGGGCGAATAGAAAAATCCGGTGGAAAATTCACGGTGGGAGACCGTTGCAATCTCGTTCCTGTAGAGATCTGCCTCGTGCTCCGGTGCTCCTTTCTCCAGCACATCAAGAGCTTTTCGGTATGCCCGGGTTATGACGGCGACATAGTAGAGAGATTTCATTCGCCCTTCGATTTTCAGCGAGTCCACCCCTGCCTCTTTCAGGTCCCGAAGGTGGTCGATCATGGAGAGGTCCTTGCTGCTCATTACGGTAGTGTAGCCATCCTCCTCGAGGATCGGGAAATATTCTCCGGGGCGGGTTTCCTCTTCAAGTGCAAATTCGTAGCCTTCCTTCATTTTCGCATATGGTTTGTACGTCCATCTGCAGGTGTGCGCACAATCGCCTTCGTTTCCGCTGCGGCCTGAAAGGTGGGCACTGAGAAAACATCTGCCTGAGTATGCCATACACATTGCCCCGTGAACGAAAGTTTCCAACTCCACGTCAGGGCATCTGTCCCGTATCCTCCTGATATCATCCAGAGAGACTTCCCGTCCGAGTATGATTCTGCTGAACCCGAGTTCCCTGTAGGCTTCAATGGCCCCGCTGTTAAGGGTGTTTGCCTGAGTTGACAGATGAAGTCTCACCGAGTCCCCGAAGGTCTTTCTCAGCAGACGGGCCGGGCCGAGATCACTTACGATAAAAGCATCGAAAGGAAACGACTTGAGCTCTTCTACGCTCTGTTCGAACAGTTCATAGTCCTTCTGGTGGAAGAATTTGTTCACAGCCCCATAGAGACGTCTGCTGCCCTTCGCCGTCTTGAGTGCCTCTGCGTCATACAGATCGGCATTGGTGCTTCTTGCGCGCAAAGAGAAGGTCTGAACACCCATGTAGGCTGCATCAGCCCCATAGGTGTAGGCATAGGTCAGTTTTTCCAGAGATCCGGCCGGAGCAAGCAGTTCCATGCCGCCCTCCTAACGTTGTTTCCTGATACCGTCAAAGGCATACTGAAGGACTTCTTCGAAAGTTGAAACCGGATGGAAGGTGATCCCGCTGGTGATTTCCTCGTCTAGTTCCTCTAGGTCCTTCACGTTGTGTTTCGGGAATATAATCGTATCAATGGCATTCCTCTTGGCAGCCAGGACCTTTTCCTTCAGCCCGCCTATCGGCATTACCTTTCCGATCAGGTCGAGCTCTCCGGTCATAGCAAGGTGGTCCCTGATCGGTCTGTCAGTGAGCAGACTGAAAAAGCTCGTTGCCATCGTGATACCCGCACTCGGTCCATCCTTGGGCGTCGCTCCTTCCGGCACATGAAGATGTATCGCATGGGTGTTGAACCACTCTGTATCAATCTTCCAGTGATCGGCTATGCTTTTGATGTGAGTAAGAGCGATGGAAGCGGATTCCTGCATCACTTCACCCAGTTTCCCGGTGAGTTTCAGTTCCCCCTTTCCAGGGTAACTCACTGACTCTATGATCAGCGTGTCTCCGCCCATGCTCGTCCATGCCAGTCCGACTGCCATTCCAGGACGATCTGCCTTCTTAATCTCATCCTCACGGAAGATCGGCTTGCCCAGGTATTTGATCATACGCTTCTCGGTGATTCTTACCGGTTTTTTCACGGTTTCTTCAAGAATGTCACGAGCTACCTTCCGGTGAATACGGTCAAGGGATTTCTCGTAGTTTCTCACACCGGCTTCACGGGCATACGATTCCGCTATCTCACGGAGAATCGTATCAGTGTAGCGTACATCGCTTTTCATCAGGCCATGTTTCTTGAGTGATTTGGGTACAAGGTACTTCTTCCCGATTGAAAGCTTCTCGTTACTCGTGTATCCGGGCAGAGAGATGACTTCCATCCTGTCAAGAAGAGGTCGTGGGATAGTCTCGAGGGTATTTGCTGTCACGATGAACAGGATATGAGAGGCATCAAAGGGCAGGTCGAGGTAATGGTCACGAAACGCATAGTTCTGTTCGCTGTCGAGCACTTCCAGAAGGGCTGAAGCCGGGTCTCCCTGGTAGCTTGCCCCCATCTTGTCTATCTCATCAATAAGAAATACCGGGTTCTTGCTCTTCACCGTCTTAAGGCCCTGAATGATCTTTCCCGGCATCGCTCCTATGTAGGTTCTGCGGTGTCCTTTTATCTCTGCCTCATCTCTCATTCCTCCGACACTGAACCGGTAGTACTCCTTCTTCAGCGCCGAAGCGATAGATCTGCCCACAGAAGTTTTTCCAACTCCCGGAGGCCCAACAAGACAGATGATGGAACCCTTTGTATCCTGTTTCATCTTGCGCACTGCAAGGAATTCCAAAATTCTGTCCTTTACGTCCTTCAGACCGTAGTGATCCCTTTCCAGAATCTTTTTTGCCGATGCGAGGGAGAAATCCTCTACGTCAGGGTCTTTCCAGGGAAGGGCTGCTATCGTTTCCAGATAGGTACGGGTGATCGAGTACTCGGGACTGTTGGGATCGAGGGATTTGAACTTGTCCAGTTCGTTTGTCACAGCATCAAGCACTTCCCCTTCCAGGTTCAGTGAGGCGATCTTCTTTGCAAGCTTCTGATAGGTTGCCGTCTTTGGATCGCTGGTCAGGCCAAGTTCCTGCTGAATGTACTTGAGCTCCTCTCGCAGGAAGTAATCCCTCTGATTCTTCTCCAGTTTGCTGTTGACCCTGCTCTGGATCTTCTCCTGCATCTGAAGAACCTGCTGCTCTTTTTTAATGTGCACCAGGACTCGCTCCATACGGCGTCTCACATTGAGAGTCTCGAGAATACGCTGCTGCTGACGGCGGTCTATGTTGATGATGGACGCGATGAAGTCAGCCATCTTCCCTGCCTGATCTATATTCACCATGTTAAGTCTCATCTCTTCGGTGAACAGTGGATTCCCCTTGGACAGTTTCTTTGTTTCCGTTATCAGCTGCCGGGTCCAGGCCTTGAGTTCTGTAGGATTGTCTTCAATATCTTCAAGGTAGTCGACCTCTGCGGCGATAAACTTTCCGTTGGTGTGGAATTCTTTCACCTGGAAGCGTTTCATGGTTGATATGAAGATGTTCATTCCACCGTCAGGCAGTTTGATCTTCTTGATGATCTTTGCAATCGTACCGACACGGTACAGGTTCTCACTATCGTACTCTGTCTTCTGCTCATCCTTCACAAGAAGAAGACCGATGTCTCCACCCTGGTTCAGAGCCTGGTTCACAATATCTATATCCTCTTTGGCCTCTATCACGAGGGGAGTGAATAGTCCGGGAAAAATCGGATTACCCACGAGAGGAAGTATATATAGATTGCGGGGGAGCGTCTGCTCAACGGGCAATAATTCCTGATCTGCCATTTCAAATCCTCCACATATGGTTCTGCTGTTGTTCTATCTGTACGAATGTACTAAAAAGTATCACTGACGTGTAGTGTCTGGTGGAAAAAACCATCTATCCTCTGTGCCACCAGTACTGATGCTGTGCTGTCCAGATGAATCCCGTCCACACTGAGCGTGAGCCCCCGCTCCCGTTTCAGTATTTCCTCTGCATTTTCCTGTGTGTGCAGAAACTCGGCATCTTTGGCCAGAGATGCCTTTGAGGGGGGGAAGTAGGTGCTGTCAGTAGATTCCTGTACAGCCCTGAGGGCGGAGCCGAGATCGATCAGAGGTGCACCTATGGTGTTGGAGAGCGAGCGTATCGCCTCGTCATACCTGTTCAGAAGTTCATTGAATAGGGGAATGGATGAGCGGTATATGACCGGGATAGTGGATAACACGAGTGTGAACGCGTCTCTTAAAGGTTCCAGAGCATTTCGAGCACGCTGTATCCATATGTCGATGTCTTCGACAGGAGCTGTGACAAGTTCATGCCTTCCTGCACCTCCCATGCTGTGGTAGAGGTGGGCAAGCAGGTCGTTCGCTCCTGCAAGCAGCAGCAGGATTCCCTTCTCCCTTCTCAGGACTTTTGCCGCATTCTCTGCTGCCGTGGTGAGGGTGGCCCCGTCATACCCCCTGGTCTTGAAAGGGAGGGTGAGCAGTGGTGTATAGGGGATACCGAAATATCCCCTGGTCATGGAGTCTCCCACGATAAACAGGTCAGGCATTGGCCGCTGCAACCTCAGGTTTCTCCTTTCTGAGCCAGTACACTCCAAGATAGCACAGAGGCGTGTCCAGAAGTGCAAGGACGACCTTGAAAAGCCAGTAGGGGATAATCATGGAGAAGATGACCGGAACCGTGAAACGGTCGCTCATCCGGTAGAAGGCAAGGAACATGAACACAGTTGTATCAATAAACTGACTCAGTATCGTACTGACATTGTTCCTGATCCACAGATGTTTTTTCTTTGTGAGAGCTTTCAGTACAGAGAAGGTCAACACATCTATCTGCTGGGCGGCGTAGAAGGAGATCAGCGAAGCGACGGTCATCCTCATGCTCGATCCGAAAATCGACTCATAACTTGCCTGAAGGGTCCAGGTCGGGTTTGGCGGAAGATGTATGCTGAGTGCCATCATCAGGAACATGAACAGAAGCATGATCGCAGAGTAGTTCACAAAAAGAGCACTTACCTTGCGCCCGTGCACTTCTCCGATGATATCGGTCACAAGAAAGAGAATAGGTATGAAAAATACTCCGACCGAGGTCCTGACTCCTGCTATCGTCGTGATCTTCGATCCAAGAGTGTTCACCAGTACCATGGATGTGATGTAGAGAGCAAAAAGAAACATCATTTTCTTGTCTTTACCAGTCATGATTCACCTTCCATCAGAAATGTTTGTCACACCTTATAGCAAAGAGAATCTTTGGTAAAGAGCTGATATCGGTTCTGATCCTGTTCAGGAATCCATGGAGAGGGGCTCACCAGTGAATGGATGCATTCCCGGTCGGATTCCTCTCCTTCGTCAGAACTTTCAAAAGAGCCTCGTAGGCTTGATCTGTATCTGCAAAAAGTGCGATCGATTCAATCGTTTCATGAAGGAAAAGGAGATCATAGGGGTTGCCGCACGACACGGCGATCGTCGGTATACCCGTTGCCCCGAGGGCATTGGCCAAAACGAGCTGCGAACTGTCCTCCTGCCCTGCATCAAGCAGGATCACGATAGCGCTGTTGTCGCTCACCTCTTCAAGCATGCGGTTGATCTCATGAGATTCAATCTCTGCAGAGAATTCTGCCATCTCGCCGCCCAGTCTCTTGTGCATCCATGCAGCGAACGACGGGCTCTGCTCATGTTCCTCCCTCTTTCGTGACAGAAAGATCGGGAAGGTTCCCAGATCAGGCAGCTGTTCTCCCTGTGACTGCACAAGGGTAAGCGAGCGTTCAATGATGGAGGAAGCTATCGATTCATGCTGCTCCCTGAGGAACGATATGTCCGTCTCCTCTCTCTGCTGCCGGTGTTTTCTCTTCATCGTAAGAATCCGCTGCACAGACTCTTCATGCGTGTCTGTATCGATATACCCGGTCGAAAGAGCGTCCCACAGGCTGGAATAGCATGTTTGGAGGTGTTCATAGTTTCCGCTGAGAAGGATAAGGTCGCAGGAGCTCTTCGCGCTTTCAACTGCGACGGTCTCGATGGGGAAATGGTCGCTGATCATTGGCATATCGATGATCGGTGTGCACACGACTCCTTTGAATCCCAACTCTCCCCGCAGATGATCCCGTATCAGCGCCTCACTCATGCTCGATATCTTAATCTCTGTATCGAATGCCTGGTAGTATGCCGGAGCACACATCAGAGCCTCCAGGCCAAGGGAGATAGCCGAGGTGAACGGGTACAGTTCTCCCGATTCCAGTTCCTCCAGGATATTCTCATTGATTCTGAGCGTGCTCTGCGGTGTCTGGTAGGTTCCTGCAAAACCGGGGAAGTCATGGGCTATCGAAATCATGGAGGAACTCATCAGTCCCTGCATCATGGAGTTTCCGAAGCGTGATACGATATCCACCTGATCTGAGAAACACAGCAATCCCTGCTCCCGTTTTATCCTGTTGGTGTTGACATTGAGAGAGGGTGCAATAATTCCATCGATCCCGAGGGATCCGAGCTCAAGGGCAAGGATCCTTCCCGCTGAAAAGGCACTTCCTTCATCCCCCGATGCACTGAGCGCAAGGTTGCTGGGGATGTATGTCATGATCCGCTTCAGCGCCTGCTCACCTTCGGCATCACTGAGTAGGAGAAACAGAGGAGTGAGACCGGTTGCTACGCTTACTTCGGTACGAATCGAATCGATCAGGTCAGAAAACTGTTCTCTGTTCTCGATATTCCTTCCTCTGATCAGGATGGAACTCACCTTAAAATGATGCAGAGCATCGATCGATTCCTGAGTGAGCTGCGGTCCTTCCAGTCCTAGTACAAACCGTTGTGCGAATGATTGTTCGTAGGTAAGGTTCGATTTCATCAACTTCGTTCCTTCGTCACTGAAACTGGATGGCGTTTCATTAACTGTATTAAGAGTATCAGAGATACGAATTCGGGTCAATTGAAGAGAATTTTGTTGCATTTTGTTGCATTAAGGGTATACTGGATTCCATGAAACTTCCAAAAGAAAAGGAAATAGAGACCATGGATACGAGTAAACTGATAGTGATAGCAATCGGGGGGAACTCCCTGATAGAGGACAGCAAGCATGTGACGGTGAAAAGCCAGTACGAAGCGGCACAGAAGACCGCTCACCGTATCGTGAAGCTGGTACAGGACGGACACAGAGTCGTCATCGCTCACGGGAATGGCCCGCAGGTTGGTTTTATCCTCCTGAGAGCTGAATATTCGAGTAAGATTCTCCACTCAGTACCCCTTGATTCCTGCGTTGCCGATACTCAGGGTGCAATCGGGTACCAGCTGCAACGGGCACTGAAGAATGAGTTCACTGCAGCTGCTGTGGATGCTCAGGTGGCGACGATCGTCACTCAGGTTGAGGTTGACCCGAAGGACCCCTCCTTCACTCATCCCACAAAACCTATCGGATCGTTCATGAGCCAGGAGGATGCCGAAGAACACCGTCAGAACCATGGCTGGGATATCATGGAGGACTCCGGCAGGGGGTTCAGAAGAGTGGTCGCCTCTCCAAAGCCCGTATCTATCGTAGAGCTTGAGACGATACGGACACTGGTAGAAAACGGAGTCATCGTCATTGCAGCCGGAGGAGGCGGTATCCCTGTGGTTCGTGATGAGAGCGGTACCCTGGATGGAAAGGAAGCTGTGATCGACAAGGACCTTGCCGCTGCCCTGCTTGCAAAGCAGCTGAAGGCGGATATGTTCGTTATCTCCACAGCCGTTGAACGGGTCTCTCTCAACTTTGGGAAACCTGATCAGAAAGATCTTTCCACAGTCTCCCTCGATGAATGTCAGCAGTATGTCGATGAGGGCCACTTTGCCCCGGGAAGCATGCTTCCTAAGATCCAGGCGATGATGGATTTCGTGAAGACAACCGGTGAAACGGGAATCATCACGAACCCCGAGCATATCTATGATGCAGTATACGGTGATAGAGGAACCAAGATAGTCTCCTGACGTTCACGGTGACCTTCCTCTCAGGCTGTCAGACCTCCGTGATTTCACCGATGGTCAACACCTCGTCATCATCCTTCCCGCTTCAGGAAGGATGATGATTGTTTGTGACCCCTTTCTTTCTTTCTTGGGATACCTTCGGGTCTGCTCCGGTCAGCAGAGGGCGAACATAGGTGCTGTTTGCCACGTATAATGGCAGTATCGTAAAAAATATGTTGGCATTATCCTGAATCAGGTACTGCGGGAGTACCACCTTGAGAAGTATGTGCACAGCCGATATCCACAGTGCCAGACTGGCAAGCTTCTCCACTCGGACAATATGGCGTTCCCTGCCGGTCAGAAAGGGGAGGGCTGTGAAGAACATGAGGATGACAAGCGGAGATGCAATGAGGACATTCTCATTGAAGTAGGTCACATCATGTGTTGTGAAAGTCATCAGAAAAACTGTGGCCAGCAGAAAGGCTGAAAGGACGAAAGTCCAGGTGACAGTCATCAGTCCGTAGAGTCTCAGAGAGATAGACTGTCTCAGGGACGTGCGGCCACTGAGAAGACCTCGCCTGAGCAGGATGCTTGCCAAAGCCATGATGATCGATATGGCAAAGAGGATCAGGTTGGCCCGACCTCTGCTCTGAGCCATATCAGGCCTCAGGCCTTTCGGCTCCACCGAAAGTATTTCGCGGGAACCCGAGAGCGGGATGCTCGATCCGTTTTCTGAAGTGTATGAGAATTCCAGCACCGCTTCTTCGAGAATCCTGGGAAGAAACATCGCCTGCCATAAAGTGATCTCGGTGTCGATGACACCGCTTTGCAGGAAGTCGAGTGCCCACATCACGAACGGGGAACCCGCTGTGCTCATGGCCACAAGGTCTCTGAGCGTGGAATCCATGGGGATGGATTCTGCGAACTGTCTGAACTCGCCTTTTACACTTGTGTCAATGATATCTCGGATCCGGGTGGAACAGTTCTCGTCATAATAATGGTACAGATAGGTCGAATGCTCTTTATCGGTAACCGTGTTCAGATGTCTCAGTACTTCCACTATCACTTTCTGAGGCAGTTTAAGTTCCACTGTACTGATATTTCTCTGATCAGCAGAAGCCATGGCAATCCTCATCTTCGCATCGGTTGCCCAGGTAAGATACCACATCCTGCCCAGAGCGAAGGCTCTGTAGAATCCTTCCTCGAAACTGATGATACCGAAGTCATACATGACCTCACGGCCGCTTTTTGTATCCTCGACAACAAGAGAAGTGTGCCCGAACCATACGTAGAGAGGATCATCACGTCCCATCGTGGTAAGGTACAGGCGGTACCTGTTCTCATCAACTGCCTCGGTATCCCAGAAATCCTCGCCTGAAAGCATGTTTACAGAAGAGTTGGGATTATCAACCGTATGCTGTGGCATCATTGAGATCGCTGATACCGGAGTGAGGAACATAAGAAGAGCGGTACAAAGAAGCAAGAACTGTTTCATAGTCTATTCTCCTGTAGAATACCCGAAGAGCTGACAGTTGAGTAGCCCCTTAACCGATGATTGTCACTTTCTCTCAGATTGACTATTGTCGTAAGGAGTGTCAGTCTAGAGTGACTATCAGAGGAGACACCTTGAGTGAGTAGAGACCTGCAGACATACGCAATCACATTGAAAAGTGTCAATTGGGGCGAGATGCACAGGAAAATCACCCTCCTGACTCAGGACCTCGGCGTTATTGATGCAGTTGTGTACGGTGCGAGGGTCGGCAAGCTTTCTGCTGCCTGCGAAGCCTTTACCTCTTCAAGAGTTTTTCTCTACCGGCAGGTCGGACGTGATTACTATACCTTGAAGGACATGGAGATAGTGAGCGAATTAAGAGCTCTCAGGAGTCATCTTTCCAGGATCTATGCTGCCCACGCAATGAGCGAGATCAGCCTGAAGATGCATGGAGGTGAGTACCGGCAGGTCTTCTCGTTGCTCAGCGACGCACTTGATCTGCTAGACCAGGAGGAGAGTGAGACGCTTCAGGTTCTCATACAGTTCATATACCGCTCCATCGGTATCATGGGCCTCGCAGGGGATCTGGGAACATGCCCTTTGTGTGGACACAGGTACACGGAGCGGGAAGTCCTTTCGTACAACAGTTCGATACATGCTGCTGTCTGCAGCCAGTGTTCAGATACATCCCAGCTGTCTCTTCATCCGGGAATGAGACGGTATCTGGTGGTGAGCGGACCACTTGATATCGCTTCTGCTGCAGCTCTGGAGCTCTCTGAGACGGCACAAAAACGGATATTCATCTACCTCAGGGAAACGCTCCGTGATATTCTCGGCTACTCTTTACAGAGCCTTGTCGATAGTACTATGTTTATGATACGCGATTAGCAAGTAGGGAAAACAACAGGAATGAAACATTGGAAGAAGGAAGCCATCAGGATGGAACATGTTCGTGCACTGCACGAACATTTCGGCCTTGATTACATCACTGCGACACTATTGACCCGAAGGGATATACATGAAAGAGAAGCTCTCAAGTACTATCTTGAGTCCGAACTTTCGTATGCTCATAATCCGTTCGAATTCATCGATATGGAGCAGGCTGTCGAGAGGATTCAGATGGCTCTGGAGGAGCATGAGAAAGTGCTTGTCTGCGGCGACCGCGATGTGGACGGGATAACCAGCACAGCAATCGTATGTGAGAGCCTCCAGTCGTTCGGCCTTGATGTCACCTGGCGACTCCCTGAGGGAGACGAACCCTATGGGCTGACAACAGCGCTCATCGATGAAGCCAAAGCAGGAGAGGTCACACTGATAATAACAGTAGACTGCGGCATCTCGAACAGCGATGAAGTCGATTATGCTTCGGAGCTTGGAATTGATGTGATCATCACCGATCACCATCTCGCTGGCGACTATATCCCCGATGCCGTCGCCGTAATTGACCCGAAGGTTCAGGAGTGTGAATATCCTTTCGCTCATCTCGCTGGCTGCGGTGTCGCTGCAAAGCTTGTGTGGGCGGTTGCCTTCGGTATGAGTGAGTTTTTCCAGCAGGAGGTGATTCTCCTTCACTGTTATCCCGGTAACAGCGAGTCGGGTAAGGAGACAGTCATCGTCGAGGCGGTGAAGATGCGGAATCTCAAAGAGACGGAACGGATGGTCGAAGAGATAGTTCCTGGTGTCCTTGAGGTTCATCAGTCACGAATCCTCGGTTTTCTCAACTGTGCTCTACCGATTCTCACTCTTGATGCCGAGACCGAGAAGCTGCTTCTCAACAAAGCTTTCACGGGAGCGGTTGATATTCATCTCGGCGAACTGCGCTCCATCATCCAGCAGACCATCCCTCAGGTGAAAGGGCAGTCACTGTTCTCTCTCAAACAGGTCAGCAAAGCTGTACGGTATTCTCACTACGCCAGTGAACTTGACGTGCTCATCAGTCTGTTCAGACACCATGTCACTCAGTCGGTTCCGTATCTGAAGGAGGAGTATTCCTCCCTGTTCGATCTTGTGGCTCTCGGTACCATCGCCGACCTGATGCCGATGGCCGATGAGAACAGAATCATGGTGAAACAGGGGCTGAAAGAACTGTCCAGAACAAAACGGCCAGGCCTTACCGTGCTTCTCAACCAGCAGAATCTGCTGGGGAAACAGCTGGCGACCACGGACGTCGGCTGGAGGATCACACCCGTAATAAATGCCAGCGGCAGGATGGGAGAGCCTTCTGTGGCTCTTCGGCTGCTTCTGTGTAAGACGATTGAGGAGGCAGAGGAATATGCCCGACAGCTGCTCAGCCTGAACCGCACACGGCAGAAGATCGGAGAAGAGTCGTGGAACTCTCTACTGCCGAAGGCTCGTGTGAGTTGTGAAGAGAACGAGAACAAATTCCTCGTCGTCGAGGACGCCCAGGTCAACAGAGGCCTGACCGGCATCATGGCCAGCCGTCTCATGAAACAGTTCAACGTGCCTGCCATGGTGATAGCCCACATCGACAGTGAACGTGTCACCGGCTCGATACGGAGTCCCGGTGAGCTTGATGTCAGAGATTTTCTCTCCACCTTTGAAGACCTTTTCTATGATTACGGCGGACACCGATGTGCAGGAGGGTTCAGTATGAACCGGAAGAATCTTTCACTGCTCGCCTCACGGGTGAAAGAATCCATCGGTCACCTTGAAGAAGTGGAAACCCCCGAGGAAGAGGTCTCCATTGATATAGAGCTTCCCCAGCAGTATATGACGCCCGATATCATACGGTTGGTTGAACTTTTCGAACCCTACGGTGAGGGGAATCCGCCAATCCATTTCATGATGAGCAAAGCTGTCATTGATGAGGTGAAGATCCTGAACAACTCGCGAGCTCAGGGAGAGAATCATGTCAAACTCACCATATCCTACGGCTCCTACAAGTGGCCCGCTCTCATGTGGAACGGAGCTGAGGAGGTAAACGGTAAGTATAAGAGCGGAGATGAGATCGATATGGTATTCAGGATGGGACGCAATTATTTTAGAAATCAGGAGTCGCTGCAGCTGACGGTGGTGGATATCAGGAAGTACCGTACTCCGTTGGATGAGATCATGAGGGTGAATGAGTGAAGTTGCTTGTGGTTCAGAGAAGGAGTATTCTGTGCCGGTGTACCACTTGACAAAACTTCTATGTTCTATGAATATAAAGTAAATTTTTCCAGCACTATGGAAAGGAGGTGATTACTATAGCTTACGTACGTGTAGACGACAACGAACCTCTCGAGAAATCGATCAAGAAGTTCAAGAGAATGGTCGAGAAAGAGGGTATTATCCGTGAATGGAAGAAACGGGAATATTTTGAGAAACCCTCAACAATCGAGAACAGAAGAAAAAAAGCACTGCAGAGAAAGCAGATGAAAAAAGTTCGTAAGATGCACTCCATGAAGAGTTATTAGTAATTATCTCTGTACATGAGACGCATACAACCGTCGGTAGTACACCGACGGTTTTTTTATTCATACTGAAGCCGGCCAGCCCGCGGCACGAGGCGGACAGTGTGAGAGTGAGAGGTCGAAACCTGATGGATACGGCCTGCCCGCTGCATACGAGGAGGAAGAAATGCCTGTTAAAATCCATGAATCATTACCTGCGAGACGAGTGCTCGAGAAAGAGAATATCTTCGTCATGACCGAGAAGCGGGCGATGAGTCAGGATATCAGGCCGCTTCGTCTCCTTATCCTGAATCTGATGCCACTGAAGAGTTCAACAGAGACCTCCCTGCTCAGACGGTTATCGAACACACCGCTTCAAATCGAAGTCGACTTCATGAGAACAGCAACATATACCTCAAAACATACTTCCAGCGAATATATGGAACAGTTCTATATAACCCACGAGGTCGCACGTGAACGCATCTATGACGGGCTTATCATCACCGGAGCCCCGATCGAACAGATGCCGTTCGAAGAGGTGGAATATTGGGAAGAACTCTGTGAGATCATGGAATGGGCTGAACATCACGTTTTCTCCACCCTCTTTCTCTGCTGGGGAGCTCAGGCAGGGCTGTACTACCACTACGGGGTTCAGAAATATCAGCTCGAGAAGAAAATGTTCGGAGTGTTCAACCACAATGTCGTGGACCAGACGGATCCTCTCCTGAGAGGCTTTGATGAGACTTTCTGTGCTCCTCACTCAAGGCACACTGACGTGAGAGTCGATGAGGTGCGGTCGGTGAAAGACATCAACATCCTCAGTTACTCCGATGAAGCGGGACTCTATATTGCCACGAGCAGGGATGGCCGCAAGGTATTCGTGTTCGGTCACCCCGAATACGAAAAACTGACTCTGGATGCAGAGTATCGCAGGGACCGAGATAAGGGTCTGCCCATTGAGATGCCTCAGAACTATTATATTGATGATGACCCCGAGAAGGGAGTGAGAGTTTCGTGGTACTCGCACGGCCAGCTTCTGTACACGAACTGGCTCAACTACTATGTCTATCAGACGACACCGTATGACCTCACCCTCCTGAAATAGGGGAGAAGGCGACGTTCGAATATCAGTCTGTGCTGAGACGGATATTGGAAAGATTAGAAAAAGTTTGAGTAAATCACGGAATCGCTAAAAAATTTGAATAATAATTGACAAAATCCTCATATGATCGGTATAGTTGTGGGTAACCTACATATATGAGGAGAGATGGTATATGCTGTTGCTAATTTCCGATGCCTTCGATGCAACCCTTCCTGACCTTTTGAAAGAGTTCGGAGAGGTTACCGAGGATACCAGCCGTCTGGCTGAAGCCGATGTCGTGCTTGTGAGAAGCAAGACGAAATGTACACGAGAGTACATAGACTCCGCGTTGAATCTGAAACTGATCATTCGCGGTGGTGTCGGTATCGACAATATAGATTCTGCCTATGCAGCAGAGAAGGGGATCCTGGTCCGGAACACACCGAAATCCTCATCCATCGCCGTGGCTGAGCTTGCCTTTGCACTTATGATATCGGTCCCGACCAATCTCATACGGATGCACAATGGGATGAAAGAAGGGCAGTGGCTGAAGAAAGAGAAGAGAACAGAGCTGTACGGCAAGAGACTTGCTCTTCTCGGGATCGGAAACATTGCACGGATGGTAGCGGCACGGGCAAAAGCTTTCGGTATGGAAGTTGTTGCCTATGATAAGTATGTATCCACCAGCGATGCAGCTGATATGAAGGAATCGGTGGAAGAGGCGGTCAAGGATGCCGATTATATCTCTATGCACCTGCCACTTACTGACGAGACCCGTGGTATCGTGGGGACAGACCTGATTTCCAGGATGACGAAGAAGCCTGTCATCATCAATACGGGAAGAGGACCCTGCGTCGATGCCGAAGCGATGAAGAAAGCACTTGCAGACGGTGATGTCTCCTGGTATGCGACTGATGTCTACCCCAGTGACCCTCCGGCTGATGATTATCCCCTGCTTTCCTGTGATCGTGTGACACTCACACCTCACGTCGGTGCCAACACCGAAGAGAATCTCCTCAGAATCGGAGGAGAGGCTGCAGACATCCTGAGAGAACTTGTGCAAGGAGGTGCCCTATGACACGAAAGAAGAATTTTTTTGCAGGTCCATCAACCCTTCCGGTTGAAGTCCTTGAACAGATCCATGACGATATCCTCGACTACAAGGGCTATGGAGTCTCAATGATCGAGGCGAGCCACAGGGGTCAGCCTTTTGAAGGGATGTATGAAGAAACTCTCTCACTCATCCGGGAACTGATGGGTATCCCCGAACAGTATGACGTGTTCTTCCTTGGTGGCGGAGCCACGCTGCAGTTCTCCATGATCCCGATGAACTTCCTTGCACCGGGAACGGTTGCCGATTATATAAAAAGCGGCACATGGGGAAATAAGGCTGTCGAGGATGCCCAGAAGCTGGGTTCGGTCAATCTGTACTATGATGGTTCCGAAAACAAGTTCTCCAGTCTTCCGGACCCGGCCACGGTACATCCGTCAAAAAACTCTTCATACCTGTACCTCTGTTCGAATGAGACGATCGGCGGTGTTGAGTGGCAGAGCTTCCCCGAAACGGGAGACGTCCCTCTCATAGCCGATATGTCGAGCGATCTGCTCAGCCGTCCGGTCCCTGTTGACAAGTTCGCCATGATCTACGGCGGTGTTCAGAAGAATCTCGGCCCTGCAGGAGCAACCCTTGTGATTCTTCGCAAGGATATGCTTGAAAGACAGAATCCTGATCTTACAGCTTACCTTGATTACAGTGTTCACGCGAAAGGCGATGGTCTGTACAACACACCTCCTGTGTTCAGTATCTGGGCTGTGAAGCTTGTTCTTGAATGGGTGAAGAAGAATGGAGGTGCCGAAGGGATGGCTAAACGTGCCACTCTGAAGTCTTCCCTTGTCTATGATACTATCGAACAGAGCGGTGGGTTCTTCCGTTCACCGGTAGACCCGGCTTTCCGCTCCAAGATGAACATCACCTTCAGACTGCCCAGTGAAGAACTTGAAAAGCAGTTCCTTGCAGAGGCTACTGCAGAAGGGATGCTTGGGCTGAAAGGTCACAGAAGTGTCGGAGGCTTACGGGCTTCAATCTATAATGCTCTTCCTGTTGAAGACGTCGAAGCACTCACCGGATTCATGAAGGAATTCCAGCGAGTGAATGGTTGATTGAGAAGAAGAATCACACGAATGGGAATAGAGGAATGAAGAAGTTAGATGAGACGAACAAAGCAATCATCCGGCAGCTGACTGATGGACGCAAAGCATACAGTGCAATCGCTGAAGAGCTATCCATCACTGAAAACACGGTGAGAAGCCGTGTGAACAAGCTGATTGATGAGGGAATCCTTCACATCACCGGCCTGGTGAATCCCGAGTATGTACCCGAGGTGCAGGTGGTTGTGATGGGAGTCAAGCTCAAGACCCTGGACCTTGGAAGGAAGGCTCAGGAGTTCAGCCGTCTCAAGGGGGTTGTCTCAGCTATCGTAGTGACAGGCAGGTATGACCTCATCGTTCAGGTGCTCCTCAATGATGAAGAAAACCTCTCTCTGCTTGATTTCTTCAAGAAGGAACTCTCAAAGGTTCCTGAGATCTCGGAGGTGGAAACCTTCGTAGTCTACCAGAGTCACAACTACCTGCTTCCCTATATTCTCTAAATCAGGAAGCATACCTATCCCGGACTCCCGTGTACTGCGGGAGTCCGGCTGTATATGGCAGGTCCCACGTCAGAAGGATGAGTAACGGCTCATTCTCTGGCAGTGCTGCACTAGAACACCCGTACCGGTCGTACCAGAAATGGTGCTGTTTTTGCACCCCATGAGGGAGTTCCTTTCGCCATGCTGAACAGCTGGGCATTTATGGAATTACCCTTGCTTGAGGTCATGTAGGCCTTCTTTTCGTGAAAGGATCCAATATTGTGCGCTGCAAGATTCTCGTAGATAATGGTCATTTCCTCCTGAGAAGGGAGAAACCAGTCATCAAACCCGCCAAGCACAAGATCATCACAGACCGCGGCAGCAAATTCCAGGCTCACCAGCGGGGTAAGCGTTTCTACAATCCGTGCCGTGTTTGCCATTCCGCTTCCGACAGCATCAGCCAGATCCGGAATCTTTACTCCCCGTCCACCGAATGGGTAGGCAGGATCCTCCTCTGCGCCGCTCCATGTGGGTAAAGCTACTTCCAGATAGCTCCAGGAATCTTCATCAGATGGATTGATATAGGCAATGATGCCGCCGGCAGGTCCTGTGTTTCCCACCTCATAGGAGCCTGCTTTCATGTCCTGGTCCTTTTGTGATGATACGGTGCCAGGGAGAGCAGGGTTCTCACCGGACTGTGTTCTCGAGAGGATAACCTTTCTGAGGGGGCCTGAGTGAATCTTTCTCGACCAGAGGATCTCATCGGTATCGAAGTTGAGACAGAACAGTTCTCCGCTTTTTGAGCCTACATAGACCAGTCCGTCAGAATCGACAGCACTGCCGTACAAGGTATCAGCAAAGCCGTCAAAGCGTTTTATCACTCTGCCATGCTCAGGGTCTACTTTTGTTATTCCTCCTGCGCTGTCAGAGGCATACACGATCTGATCAGGACCTATGGTGATGTGGGTTACACTGCCCTTGATGCCCGTTCCCGTATAGCGCCACAGCTGCTTTCCCGAGGAGGAGATTTTGACGAGTCCGGTCTCATCGGCGCCTCCTGCGTAAACACTGCCGGCAGGATCCACTGCAATATTATTGATATGAGGCACCTTCCAGGTCCACAGTGAATTGCCGTCGGGGTCGATCTTCCGTACGGTTCCGTCGCGTGCTCCGGTGAACAGATTGCCGTCCTTATCGACAGCTACCGAGTGGATGACATCTTCCGCCCTGTAGTTCCATACTTCATTCCCCCCGGTGGTTATCTTTTTGACGTTCTTATCTGAACCTCCGGTATAGAGGAAACCCTTTCCATCAGCAGCGACAGAGTTTACGGCGTAAGTGTGCCCTTTGAATGTCCAGATGAGGGACCCGTCCGTCGGGTCTATTTTTCGGATCTTGTAGTCTCCACCCGAAGTATAGAGATATCCCTGTTCATCCATAGCAAGACCTGCCACCCAGTCATTGTGACCTGAGAAAGCCCATTGTACTTCTCCGGTCTCATTGCGGGACTTTACCAGAGCCCGGTCATGCCCGACCGTATACATAAACTCTGCGCGGGTGGGTGCGGAGCCGTCCTGCTGCTGTGATG
>Ga0272443_10001868_pt1 | contig 28646 bp, 54 predicted proteins | sample SSMAcet12_FD_193581 | JGI IMG/M metagenome (GOLD analysis project Ga0272443, IMG submission 193581) | Marine sediment archaeal communities from Little Sippewissett salt marsh, Falmouth, MA, United States - SSM-Acet-12 | ecosystem: Environmental > Aquatic > Marine > Wetlands > Sediment ... | reverse complement strand
GGTGTACGAGAAGTGTGAAACGTAAATTCCGCTGTCTTTCACGTCCTTTATGGGAACCCGCACCCATCCATGCGCCGGGTCTTGGTACTTTGTGTAGTGTTTCATTGTTTTATCCTTTAGCGGTCGCAATGGATACAGTATCCTTCTTCCCCACAAATCGGGCAGATATCAGCATCCTCGTTGTCTTCCATAATAACATCCAGCCGCTCCCAATCAACCACCAGTGTCCATTCGGCCTGTTGTAGATATTTGTGCAATTCTGGGATAGACACATCTGCGTGCCAGTACTTGTACAGATGCAGCACGTGTACACTATTTCCGTTATATGGATAGACTGAAAACGAAATACGGAGTTTATCGCCGGGGCGTACTGCACTCCAGGTAGGGTGCTGAGACTCCGGTGCGGAGACGATACGTATCGTTTGTTCAAGTTCAAAAGGATTTACTGCGGGCATGTCTTTGCTCCTGTGTCTAGGTCGATCTCTACGCCATTAATATAAGCAGCGGTAAATATAGGTTCTGTAATATGCGATACTTCCTTTACGGGAAGGTGAACCAATATACCTCCCCTAACCTGTGGTGTGTACAAGATACCTCCAAGGGCATCGTTTACCATCTGGTCGGCCTGCTCTCGGCTCTCTGCCAGCAACCGTCCTGAAAAGTGAGTAACACTATCTGGGGTTGTAATGTCCAAAGAAAACTCATACACATACAGGATGTACGGGTTGCTTTCATAGGCACACGTATCGAAGTGTGAGCAGCTACCGCAGCCGTTTGGATTGCAATTCATTATTCCTCCACGTTCCGGGTGTCGGGTACGAACCGGCACTGTACTGTTAAATCTCCGTAAGTTTGTACCGCAGCTTTACGCTCGACATAGATTTCCTGGTACCCCTTCTTGCGTAGGGTGCTTTCCCGAGCAGGGCGGTAGTTCACAAACTTACCTGTAAAGTTACCGCTCCCATCCATGATAGCCCAACAGGGTCCGTAGCGACCGTTGATAACCTTGGCGCTGACTTCGTTCCCTTCCAGGTCTGCCAGAGCCAGAAACTCTGCCTTACCACCGTTCTCGGCCAGGTCTGCCAGATGGCGGTAAACGTTAGCCATGATGCTGGAAGCCCACTGAGACAGGTAGCCATCCGTATCGCATCTTTCGAAACTCTCTTCTGCCTGACGATATTTACCGCTCGCCATATTCATATAGTCTTCAGCGGTCATTTCTGGGTCAAGAAAGTACATACTCATTTTGGTTGCTCCTGGTCGGTAGTGGTTGGTTCGATGCCTGTATTATACACGAATGTTACCCCGTGTCAAGGGTAACAAGACGCCAATTTTAGCCGAACATTCTCTTAGCAATCAGATCGGAAGCATAGCGGTCTGCATTGGCGTCAAAGTTTTCGTGCGGGTTCATGGTGTAGATGCGCCAATATTCGGTTTCCGTGAGCAGTTCTTCCAAGATGACAAACTGAGGCCACTCGGGGTGCTGTTCAACATGGCGGAGGATTGATCTTTTTTGGTTGGCGTTTAGCTTGCGCATATTGTTCTCCTGTCAACTAGCCTTGTAGTATTCGCTCTGGTTCTTTTCCGGGTTGTATTGGTATCGGGTTTCAACCATCCAGCCGCAAATATAAGTATACACCCGGCGATCATGGAAGGGTACCCATTTAGCACGCACAACTTTGGTGCGCCACTTGACAGCACAACCAGAGCAATATGTCCACCCATCCGGGCAACGATCTCTTGTCGTATACATCCCCCCGCAATCAGGGCAATATGGGTAGTCAGGTATCTGCATGCTCTTGCTCCTTAGTGTTCTAGGCCGTTCAGGTAGTTGTATGTATCAGTTGATACTGCCTATTATACATGCTATTGGTTACCTGTCAAGGGTCAACTCGATACTTTGTGTGTGACTGTTTACCAGCCCGGTGTTTGTTTCTTCCGGTCGGTTGTCTTCCCACTCTAATACAAATTTTTCAACCCAACCCAATGTAGGGTGTTTTTCACTGGAAAGCAACCAGGGGTGGAAGTCAAAGATAATTTTCTTGGCCTGTTCTTCAGTCGTAGCAAAAACATCCCCCCAGATATAGGCAGTGTGGGTGCGGATATAAAACCCGAAGTGCTGGATGTTGGTAGTCATTATACTTGTCCTTTACTAATTAGTTAGCTTGCTAGTTCCTGTAGTGTTTTCCGACCACCTTCTACAAACCACGCAGCCAAATCGCTACGCTGGTGTACAACATTTAAGATGCGATCTATCCAATACAACTTATCGGACATATCCGCCTGTAGCAGGTCAATAACCAGATCAAATATGGCATCTATCCCGTAATCGGATATACGCCACTGCCCGCTAACAGGGTCAACAATAAAATCACCAAACTTTTCATCCCATTCATCTGAGATATCAACGTCAAGGCGGTCTCTCAGGTAGCAGACAGGATCGTCCGGGGAGTGCCCTGCCAGGATGGTGTTAACTTTGATACCTAGCACATTCTCCACGATACGTTCCTGCATCTTGGTAATAACTTTTTCGTGGACCAATCCAGTCCTGGCGTTATATTCCCACTCACGCACCAGGGTGTTGGCTTTGATAACTTTCCAGGGTTGGGTATCTAATTCCAGGCAATCGTAGTAGGTGTTAGCCAGGATATCGTACTCCCGGTCTAGCAGGTAGTATAACACTTCTTCTGTTCCGTTTATCTGCATGTTGCTCCTCCGAAAAAGCGTAGCTGATACTAGAATTATACACGTTATCTGTTGCCTGTCAAGGGCAGAAAAAGAAATGCCCCGGATTACACCGGGGCTGCTCTAGCAGGCTATCCGCCTGATCCACTTTACAATGTATTCGATGGGACATACCACCGATATACAAGGCGGGGTTACGGTGTTTCCGGGTTGGCCTACCCGGATGTGGTGTTCGGCTTGAAGCTACGTAGTAACCCGTACCTGGGCCAGTTCCGAAACTCACCACTTACCTTGTACCTTATCATGAGTAGATACATATTCCCGAATGCCGGGTAGATCATTCCAGGTTACCCGGCATTTGCCTGGAAGGGACACACAGCAGGTAACCAGTGACAGGGTTTAGTGCCTGTTTGCTCCCGTGGTTAGCGGGGGTGTGTCTGAATGCTGCCCCTGGCTGGAGTCGAACCAGCACGCTTGACCGTGGGGAGTGACCTACTTCCGGCGATCAACCCTTACCTCGATCACCCAGGTTTCACGGCTGCTCTGCCTCGGCTACTAACCTTTTTAAGCTACAGGGACATGCTATATGGTTGATCTGCTCGTGGGCACCCCGCATACCTGCGGGTTATGCGTCACGTCCATGCCTTGGTAGACTGACCGCAATAGGATGGGCACTCACCAGTAGATCAACTAAGTTATAAACTCTCTGCATCCCCTAATCTCTAGCATGTGCCCATGCTGGAAATCTGCCGATGTCCTGGATTAGGCACTGTGTGTCACAGTGTGTAGCCGGAGGCGGTACCGTTGGTTAGGTTTTATCTCCCGGCGTTTAGCAGGCCCACCTGGGTTGCGATCCTTGGTGTTAGAAACCTGCCCCGTGGATTTTACTCGCTACGCTTTAAGATGCAGAGAGTTTACAACTCGATTTTTAAGGTACTAAGAATGGCACTTTCGCTCACCGCACCCCCCGTGCCTGCGTGTGTGATGCCATCATATTCAGCTACCCTCTTGCTTCTGACCACTTGTCTGGATTACCGGGCACCTGGGCGTGCCAGCCTCTTACGTGGTGGGGTAGGTTCTGCTCAGTGGTAGCTTACTTCATGTCGCACTCTCCTGGTTTCTTTATGTCTAGGTCGCTGTTCTGTGCTGATGAACCTATTTTACTACAAGCTGGAAAAGCGTACAGTGTATTTTGTCACTTGGTCCATATGACGTTTGTCATACTAGTATCCGCTTGCAATTACCTTCTTGATAATACCGCCACTTAGTAGCTCCCCTAATTCAGACGAAACAATACCTACGTGCACATCCAGACCATAGGCACCTTCGTGGGTTGGGTTGGTCCCAGAACGGTATGCCAGTACTACGTAGGCGTCGTCCACTTCGGCAAAATACAAGCCTCGTACCACGCCATCGTCACAGTGTTGTGCGATTGCGGCCAGAAGATCGTCCGGCAGTTTGATATACAAGTCATAGTGTTGTGGATAGCCTTGTTCCGTAGTGGTAGTAAGGTGTGACACGTGTACCCAGGGGTTGTCTTTGTCTAGGCGATAGCGGGTCACCAAGGTTTCACACTGTGATAACTTCTGGGTTAATTCACGGATGTTGAGTGTAACCATAGTATTCTCCTACTTGGATTGTAAAATATCTACTAATTCTGCTACGGCATTGTCATCCAGCACAATAGACGCAGTCGCTCCTGTGGTGGGGTCGGTTATTCGTAGAGATAAATTACCCCCTATAGTATGCGTTATCACCATGTAGTTCTGGTCGAGCGCTTCCTGTGATTTGCACTCGGGGCATGTGCATGCAATGTACTCAAGCATCGTATTCTCCTTCATCGTAGTCGTCCGGTCGCACGAAAGGGCCTGCTATGTACGCAATCTCTACGCACGGCCCACCGTGTCGCTCTTCGGCAATTTTTCGGGCATTGCTTTCGGTGTTTGCATCAACGTAGTAGGTATCATCGTACCCGTGATAATAATCACTACCTATGAACACTACTACCCATGTGTACTTCATGTGATCCTTCATGTGGTCCTCCGTGTGTCTGTCTTGCCCTAAGTATACACGATTTCCGCAGGCTGTCAAGGGTTAGAGTGCAACTTTGTGAGGATTAAGGTTTCCGCCGTTGGTGCGGATGTCCACGGAAGGGTAATTATGTGTCAAATAAAGTATAGCATCCAAAGCGTACCACTTGTCGCAGCAGTAGAAAAATCGGCGTTCAGTAATTAGTTCCTGTCCATCCAGATAGGTAGAGCGCTGTACGGGTTTCCATTCCACGCTCACCTTTTGCCACCCGCCCATACCCACGACATACAAATAGATGTACATATTTTTGGTACCAGTCCCACGTAAGACAATACTTTCATCTGTCCAGAAGAAAAGGTTACGTCTTTTTTCATCGGCCAAAAGGTTCTTGGTCACGTTTTGTTTTGAGTTCCACAACCTGTAGTAGATATGTTTAGTCGGCATTGCTATCTCCTGAAACAGGGTCATACCCAATACACCACAGTACCCAACGGGGATCGAAGTCCACAGGCCACATTGCCCACCCACCATGCAACCCAAACTGATGTAATCCGACAATAGGTATCTCATTCCCGGCGATCTTTACCCCGGTAACACCATTGCCGCCATAGGTCATGACGCCAGCAGCCAGGGCCATTTTTGTTTTCCCTGTAAACCAACTACACGTCGAGTGTGCGCTTCCAGGCACCCTGCTCCGGTGCTGACACTTATAGCAATTTGGTTTGCCGTAGTTCGGGAGTTCGCCACTTTCAGCAGCGGCATCGAACAGTTCTGCAATAGGTTGTGGGACGCTACCCAAGTTGTTTAGATCAATACGCATTGTAATGCTCCAGGCTAATACGCTTTCCGTGTTTACCGTAGGTTACACGTTCTACCAATACGTCACCTAGGTGGCTTTCTACCGTCACCGCTGTGTGACCGTTTATTCCTACTACTGCTACACCAACCTGCACAACATAGTGCGCTTCGTGAGCAAACTCCCCACAATAGGCTTCTACTTTAGCGTCACCCAGGTTGTAGAACACTTTGTAAATCATGTTGTCGTTATCCAACGGTAATCTCTCCTTCGCTAATCTGAAACATGATATTTCCGAAGCGATAGATGGTGCAGGCGTCGTCGCTGTGGATAGTTTCAACACCGTGCGGGATGTGTTCTGGGGTCACCATTGCCACGATCCGGGTGTTAGGTCGCATGTCTTCCCGAGAAGTGAAAACTTCCCAGGTTCCTTGGTTCCAGTGATAAGGGTAATCTGCGCCGATCCAAATTGTTTTCATCATGTTATCCTTGTCTCAATTGATACAAAGATTATACCCTGTTTCCCGTAGGTGTCAAGGGTAGTCTTCCCCTTCCCTACGAAACACGAAAACATTGTCAGACCAACCAGACCAATGCTCACACACATCCCTCAAAATAAGGCGGTACTGGCCCTCCCCGGTGAAGGCGATATTCTCATATCCGCAGTACGGGCAGATAGCCTGTAGTTTGATGTAGCGAGGTTTGCTGATACGCAAACGTGTATATTCGTATTCTTTCATCGTGGTAGCCTTTCCTGTTTGGTGGTCTGTTTAGAATGTAGCCTTGCGGCTACTTAACTTTGATGATGAGACCGTCCTTCATGGTCACATTTGCGTACCATTTACGGTTACGATACGGGTCTGGACCAACCACGGTTAAAACACCATTGGGACGATACTCCGAACCGAACATCGAAGTCTCAATATAGTGCAGCGGTTTTCCAACGTTGGCCTTTAACTCTTTCTTGGTTTTGTAGTTTGCTCCTAACATGTGTTTACTCCTTGTCTGGTTTAGCTTACCCGGCGCTTGCCTTGCTCCTTACGATGATTTTACATCAGCCCGGTACAGCGTCATCTGATACTTACACGGTGCCTATTATAGCGGCGATGTGTTGCCTACAGCAGGTCAGATGCACAGGGTATTGCGTTGCTGGTTTCTGCCTACCAGCGGGTAAGTGAGTGTTGATGATCTAAGTGTACTCTGTTTCCGCAGGGTGCCTAGTGACAATAGTCATAGGACCTATGTGACGTCTGTCACTATACGTTGCGCTTTACGCATTCCCGGAGGGTCATAGGGGTAAAGTGGCGATCACGCTCAATAGGCAACCCGAGAGGCCCACGAACCGATTGCAATTCACGAAGTGAAAAGTAACCCAATTCAGTATCCAGGCCCACAACCAGCCCGAAAAAAGTATCTTCACCATCGAACTCTGTAACGTACCATGTCCAGTTGCTATCCGGGGTGAAGAACTTTACAAAGGCGGTAGCATCCATCCCCTTACCATCTTGTTCGTAAAGCTCGGGTAATTGCTTGCGGTTTTCCTGGGTAAGTAACAACATGTTCATGCTCCTTGGTGTGTGTGTGTGTTTGTCGGTCAACTATCTACAGTATATCAGGTTTTACCCCTGTGTCAAGGGTTAGATTTTACACAAATTAACCCATAAGACACAAGGTTTATATATAGAAGCGTTTCACTCGGATAGGGTTGTCATACCTTCGCCATCACTGAGTAAGGTAGTCTTACCCTGGGGACTAACCAACCTAACCCCGTAGTCATACACCCCGTCAACCTTCCAGCCTGCTAGCTCCAGGCCACGCAGCACACCATTATGAAAGGCTATTCCTTCATCCACAGAAGGTAAAACATCGGCGCTTAGACACTTGCCCATCCAATCATAGGTAGAAATTTTCATTCGATTTCCCTTTCTGTATAGGACATTTGATTACAGTATCTTACCCATAAGACACAAGGTTTATATAAGAAATACTGCATGTTTTATTGCGGTTTCTAACGGAGGGGCAATCCTTACGGCAGGATGGTGTTTTGTACTAAAATCCTACTACTGGTATTGCCCCAGAGTACTCTCCTGAGCCATCAGGACGGGTTCTAACGAGCGTACCTATCGTTTGGCATACTTTGTACCCCAATCAAGGTACAAAACGCTTAGAGAGCTTTCTGGTAATTCGGATAGGTCCAGTCTCAATTGATACCTGCCAGGAACATTTGCCCTTCTGGACTATCCAGCCATAGGGTAATTACACCATCATCATCTACGACTAAACGATGGGCGTCAATCACTGGTAGCGGTTCGCTACTGAACAGGGGAGCGATAGCCTGCCATTCTTCATCCGTCAGGCTAGTTACCCGGCGTCCCACAAACAGGGATGTAAGGGCCTTTGCCGTACTGTTGGCGATGGTAAACGCTTCGAAGTGTGCCTTTTCTAGCTGTTCATAGGTGGTAGACATGTCTTACTCCTGGGGATAATCTCGCTCTAGTTGCATGGTCACCATGCTATCTTTAATGTGTACCGTTTGTCCCTTCTTGTGACCGGTTGTGTAGCTGCCTACATAGAAAAAGGCACCAAAATGGTGTTCAACTTCACTGGTCAACTTTACGATCTCGCCCATAAACCAAACCGTTTTGTCGGTAGCGAAAGCGTGAAGGTAATCCTGGTTTACGTCCCGATGTTCAAGTGATTTATAGCCGGTCATGGTGTGCTCCTGTGTGTGTGTTGGGTGTGTAAGAATTGTACCCCTGTTGCCAGGGGTTGTTAAGGCCTAATTCTTAATGAGTTTCTGGATCGAGTCAATCACTTCTTCCCGGGTAGGTTTCCCGGCAAAGTGGTTAACCGGGTCTTTGCCAGTGCGCAAGTACTCTAGCTCATACTCCGCCCAACAACGGAACCACAAAGCGGTCAGTCCGACTAACTCACGCACGGGTTTCAGTGCGGGTTCTCCTTCTTTCCACCCAAAAGCAATATCCCAATTGCCGTCTTCATCCCCTTCGTACACGTCAAAGAAGCGGTTACCGTCTTCATTACGTCCCAGAGTGACGGTATAGAAAGACAGGTGCCAACCCACCGGACAATCAGCATCACCACAGGCGTATACGTGAGTATCCCCAGGGACCGTCTGTTCCCATTCAAATGCGCCTGGGGGCGTGAAGATAAACATGCTGTCGATGTTTTCCAAGGCTTGCTCTTCGTTCTCAATAATGGGGCCTGTTTTGTATTCTTGTACTCGCTTCTCAAGCTGTGTAATCTGGGTGTCCATAGTACTCTCCTCTAGGATTAATCTTACCGGGCATTATACACTGCGTGGATAGGGCAATCACATACTGACGTTATCGCTTCCACCTGACGGGTTAGTTCTGCTAAGGTATTCAGTTGGTCCTCATTTAGAGTAGCAAGACAAGCGTACTCGCTATATAATGCTAACAACTCCCGACTTGATTTACTTTCCAGCAAACAGGGATCGTCCAGGGGGCAACCTACACAACTTTTTGAGCACTCGATCATTTCCATTAACCCCTGCCTTGCGTAGTCAAAAACGAGATCATTATCGGGATCGTCCTGCACCATTGCAATCCTGGTCTGAAGGTTTGAGCGGCAGATACTTGGCTGGTTCATGTGTGTGCTCCTGGTGTGTGTCTCAATTGATACTAGAATTATACCCGCCTTTCGGCGGGTGTCAAGGGCCAGTTACCCACCCAACGAAATACTAATTTCAGTAAGCTGGCTATCCTTATCCCAGAACATAATCCGGGAACCAGACATACTGTGATCCACCCCGGCCCGGTTTAGGACAGAACTGATGTGGCGTAATTCCTCGACCGCAGCCTGATCGTTAGCAGGCGTGCTCAATACTTCGGTTTTACCGTTGACGGTCATAACCAGGGTAGGTTGGTGCGCTTCTGTGGCACGATAATTCTGGTACACTCGGGTAGCTTCATTCTCTTCTAGCAATTCCACGATAGTAAACCATTCCGAGACCGTTAAAACCACAGCATCCTTTTTGGGGTAAATCTGGGGGTGTAAGTATATATCCATTAGCGCTTTACTCCTGTGCTTTCTGATCGTTTACCTGCATTGCGTTTTGTACGTATTCCAGGCCGAACATTACGTCAAAGTGGCAGAAATCAAGTTGGGTTACACCAGTGCGGTAATCATCATTCCGGGGAGCAATATCGTGGCGATCCCAACATAGCGTAAACGAGTTGCCACACGTCCACCCCTGGTTTCTGCCCGAGGGCCCAGAAGCAGGCCCACTGTGGAAGTGGTTCAACGCCACCCGGGTGCGCCCTTGCTCATCTACACTGGCATGATCCGCAATCCACAACGCCCCATCGTGGTAATTGCCGAAGGTGATATACTCAGCACCTTGTGACTTTGCCCAGGCTACCATTTCTTCCAGGGTATCAAAGTGCAAAGCCTCAAACTCGACTTCATCGCCATTAAGTAAAACATTTTCAGGTAGTCCGTTGTAGTGCTGCATATGTCGCTCCGTTTACTAGATGCTCGCCCGACAATCCCCATTATACAGACCTTCCCCCGCCTGTCAAGGGTTGATTTTCCCCTTTTGCCGCCTTACAAAACTCTAACCACTGTGCTTGGTTCCAGCGCTCCCTGGTGGGGTTGCTACCGGCATGGGTAATCGCAATGCGGAAGCCGTTCAGGTCATTTGACCACCAAATTGTACCGTCTTCCCGGACACTACACAGCGGGATATCCGCACCCGGCCAGCCGCTAACATGCAGGTGCATACGGATGGCACTACTATGACGCCCCGGAAAAGTGAACGATGCAGATATATCTGACCGGCGGTAATGCTCTTCAAAAGCCTTGTAGATGCGCTGCACTGTTTCCATTTGGATATCGTTCTGCATGGGTCTATCTCCTGGGTAGCTGTTTGCCCGACAACCCCTATTATACACACCTTTCCCACCCCGTCAAGGGTAAAATAAAAATCCCCCTGACTAATTTGCCAAGGGGAAGATTACAGGTTATATTTTCTGGTACACTCCTGCGCTTTCAGGCTTCAGTCGGAACACTGATGGTATTATCGGCTGTCACCACTAGACTTTTGCCGGAAGGAAACGTAATCACCACGCTCCCATCCTCCCAGACCGTTACGAACTTGCCGTCTGGGTATTCGAAGCTCATACAATTCTGATCCTCTAAATGGTCGATAATGCGGAAGGTGCCTTTTTCACTCATGGTGTACTCTCCTGGTCGGTAGTTTAGGGTAGAAATTTACGAATAGGGTGCGCCGCCCACCCCCCGCCTTAGAGCTTAAAAACCCCCGCCTGCGTGCGCCTGTAGCGCTTCCAGGTGCCTTTGCCAAGGCGTCTGGGGGCATCCCTACCAAAGCCTCTCATAACCCTGGTAGGTGCCCCCTCAGCAATTCGGACAAATCAGGTCAGCAAAGGTGCCATCACTGGTCTCACCAGCCAGACCTGCCTTATCGTTAGGGTGGATGTCTCTCCGTCAATCGTTCATACGCCTATTTTACCACATCCCCACCACCTGTCAAGGGTCAATTTTGATAGAGCGTGATGTAGACGGTACAGAGTTTGCCGTCAGCATCCTGCCACATTTCGTGGGTACCATTCCCATAGTCCCGGTGGCTAAATCCTACCACGGCCAGCCCATCCAGCATCCCCGACAGATAGTGGTTCGCTTCTGCCTCACTGAAGAAGCCACGCTCCCGGAGCGGTCGGTTGGTCGATGTAATCCTAACACGATAGTTCATTACGATACCTCCTTCAGGCAAATGTAAACGCCATGTAGCACGTTACCGCCGGTCTCTTGCTGGTAGGCGTGCACCAGTTCCGCCAACTGATTAAACTGCGCATCGTCCAGGGCTTCCACGGTGCGGACCACGTCCGGGGACAACATGTAATTGCGGACGGCATAGCGGATGGATTTCTTTACTCTGGTAACCGGGTCCATAAGGGTACCTCCTGGGGTGTGTGTGTGTGATCTACCCCGATTGTACCACCCCGGGGCAGGGTGCCTAGTGACAAATGTCATATCTTTTTTGTGACAGGTGTTGGACAAAATTGATCCAAATTGTCCGATTAACCCGTAATCCGACTAGTTAGATAAACTTGGTCCGAATATGTTCCAGGTGGGCCCATCGCCCCTGCATCCACTACCAGTATACCACGCCTGCCAGCGCCCGCCAAGGCCTGGGGGCAAATCTGATATCTTCGGTCCACTATCTCCGCTTTACCCCTGTAATCCGACAACTCGGACCTTATTGGTCGCATATTGTAACCCGATGAATAGGGCCAAAATTGTCCGAATTTCCCACCTAGAAGAACCCCAGACCGTGAAGCCTGGGGTCATTATCTTAGTTGCCGAAGGTGTTCCACACCCAGGCGATGCCGTCCTCCAGGGTAGCAAACTCACCAGCCATCTGTGCATCCATCGCCGCATCCAGGATAGCACCGAAGTGTGGGCCCGGGCGCATACCCATGTCAATCAGATGGCGGCCCATCACGATGGGCTGCGGGGCCGTCTGAGCAATGTGCATTTCTGCGGCTCTCTCCGCCGTTCTAACGATCTGCCAGCCAGTATCCTGGTCAGGGGTGCGATCTCGCCCGAAAACGTCGCAGAAAGCTACCTGGGCCCACTGGGCCACTGTTGCGGGCGCAATTCTCCGAGCCATTCGGCGGATTGCGGTATTGCTCGGGTTGGTGTTGAAGGACATCAGCCACATGTGCTCATTTACCAGATTGGCGATTGCCTGCACCCATTGCGGAACCCGGGTGACGGGGATGTCAAAGCCAAATTGCCGCATGGTATCAGGCACCATATCTGCGCCAGCGCTTGCGTGACCGGGGCTGGTGATGGCGTCACCATCCGTAACAGTGCAAACCACTTTGCCAATATCGTGCAGCAGGACGGCCCAGGTCACAATGGGATCGTTACTGTTTACATTATCCAGGGCCAGGATGGTGTGGTTCAGCACCGATCCTTCCGGGTGCCAGATGGGGTCCTGGTCAACGTCTGCCAGAGCAGCCAGGGCAGGGAAGATGGCGATCCACCCGGTATCGACCAGAAAGCGGATACCGTTCGCAGGGCTTGCGGAGCGAGACCACTTTTCCCATTCGGTGCGCATGCGATTGTCATCAATGTGCCAGCCCAGGTTAACAAACTCACGTGCTGAGTTGATTACGCTCTGGGTTGGGGTCAGGGAGTGGGTTGAGACAAACCGCATCCCCCGCAGCACCCGCACCGGGTCCAAGGCGAAGTTTACGGGATCAACCTCACGCAGTACGCCATTCAGCAGGTCGTTCTCTCCCAGGAAAGGATCAACGAACCCCCCGGTGATGATGTTTACCGCCATCGCATTCATGGTGAAATCTCGGCGTGCCAAGGACTCAGTAATGCTCAGGCTGGTGTCAACCACTGCACGTTCGTCAGCGTGTCCAGGCCCAAAGCGCTCCCGTGTCTGGGGCAGGGCAACCTCGAAGGCCTCACACCCGGTGCCAGCGCTTACCAAATACACCCCCATGCGATGCCCGGCAGGACTTACGTTCCAGTAAGGCAGGGTCTCAAAAGTATCAACTGATACCCCGGTTACTTCCAGGTCAACATCCTTGGGATTGCGACCCGCCAAGATGTCCCGCACCCATCCGCCTACGGCCCAGGTCTCACCACCATTTCGGGCGATGTCATTAGCAAAAGTCAGGATGTTTTGTGGGATGCTGTTTACTGCGGTCTGCCAGTTCATATTTACCTCGTTTCGTTTATCCAATTTTACCACGTGAATGGCCCTGTGTCCAGGGCTAAAGTCTACCGGATGGATGCTGTCTGGATGAAGAACCAGAACTCGTTACCGTCCGACATGTGGAACATTACGACTGACGTGCGGTCGATGATGCGTAGCTGTACGCTTTCCAACTCTGGGAGTACCTCAGGGGTGATGTCTTCACCATCCCAGGTTAGGAACCGGAAGCCATCAATGCTGACGTGCCAAGATGTGAAACTCAGGGCGCTTGTGTTTTGATCCAGAGCTTGCAACATGGCAGCGTGAGCTTCTACGCAGGGTTGCCAGCTTGACAAATCAAGGGGAACCGCTACCACCTGAAAGGGGCGATGTGCGCCATTTGCACTGCATACGGTGAAGGTTGTGTTATCCATGTTTGATCTCCTTATTCGGACAATTTGGGTCCAGTTTATAATTCGCTAGGTCTTACAGAATGCCCCCGTAGGGGATCAGGCCTTGTCTACCCAGGCTGTTAGTTCAGCACCATACTTCGGTGACATTGCCAATTCGTAACCGCTACCGCATACCCGCACGGACAAGAGATACGCATACTTGTTTTCATCATATCCTGCGGGGAAGCTAATTTGCAGGGTTGTCTTTACGTTCCAGGTCACATGAGCAGCACCATCGAGCAATGCGCCTAAAGACTTTTCATACAAGGTTGATAGGATTTCCGGGTTGTGGATGGTGACCGTCTCAGGGTAGTCGTAAAGGTCAGTGGTGGTGTAAACTTCGGTGGTAATCATTTTATGCTCCTTAAATCTGATAACTTGGGTCCAAATTACAATTCGCTAGGTCTTACAGAATGCTTGTCGGATGTGCTGCGGATTGGTTACCGCCTTGAAGTGTTACCATCCGACGAAGCTAAATCGGACTTTACTGGTCCAATATGTTACCTTCCAGGTCAATCATGATAGCAGCGCTTTTGGGCTTACCTTGCTTTTCAAAGCGGGCAAATATGGTCGGGATTGTCCCTCGTGCCATGTTTACTGCGATTACGACGCAATCGCCACGGCTTTTGCCAATATTGACAGGATTTCGCAGGGTGCCTAGGCGGATTGCCAATTGTCCGTTATAACCATCGGTCAAGTGAGTGTAATCCTGGACAAGTGGCACGATTACCTTATGAACCAACTTTACGAAAGTATCTTGGGATAAAAACGGTCGGTTTTCTAGTTGATCTAGCACATGTTGGGTTATATACAAGGTTTTCATTGGTATTATCCTTTTGGGAATTTGCGGGGGTGCCGGAGCACCCCCAGAGCTTATGTTCTAGTGTACATTGATGGCAAATGACTTTTGTGCCAAGATGAAGAAATAGTCATCAGAGACCATTGACGTTGGGCATGCTGTAGGGATGTTAGGATACTGTTTATCTGAACAGCGCACGTAATTTTGTGGTAATTCCATGTCATCGGCTTGCGCATCAAACTTTGACCCGTGCGAGTGTACAAAATAACTATTGGCATCATTTGTCAAAGCAGCGACCACCCAAGGGCTCTTGCTATAGCCGAAGAAAACAATATCAGGGGCAGCAAGAGCAACCAGAGCTGCAGCTTCTACGTAGTGTTTTTTGTGAAAATCGCCCGAACTGTGCCAACGAACAACTCCGCCTTTACGCTTTATGCTAGGGCTCTTAGCCCAGATTGACGCCAGGATAATTGCCGCCAATAATTCAACATCCTTTGTCCGGTTTACGATATCCGTATTATGCTTGTGGGCTTTATACACATTCCCGTAAACAGCTTCTAATTTGGCAGCATAGCACGTAAATTCACAATTTGCGCCCTTTTCAAGACTGCGGCGTCCGTTATCATCGACCACCACTTTTGCTAGACAGATATCGGCAAATGGGCAAGTATGACCCGCTAAACCGTCAATGGCCACAACTTGTGTTTTCGCAATCCCCAGAGCTTCCGCTAAGTGGTTCAGCTTGCGATTTGTGGTACTTACTTTCATGAGCTCAGTACTTTTGTCATCCAAGATAGAGATAGCGAGATTTCGGACATTTTCGATCTGATTTGCGGTAAATTCGGTGCGGTACATTTTATAATCCTTTATGAGAGTAGAAATTTTCTTGTGTCCGGTCATTCGTGCCGAACGTGATACAATTTTACCTTGACTAGTATATGCCGTCCATATGACACCTGTCACGTTTGTAATATGACATTTGTCAGCGGGTCTCATAAACGGACTATAGCGTATATAATCCGTTTATGGCACCCCCTAACAAATGGTTACCATCCCGCCGTACTTTGTTGTATTTGAGACGCCGCATTCCAGACTGCAAACAACGGTTCGGCCCAAAGTGGGGAAGTAAGGATAATAAGACCGGCCAAACACAAAAGGATTACCAGGATATTACCGGATTCAGTGGAGTTTGATTTAGGGGAGAACAACATGATTTTTATCCTTTATGAGAGTAGATTTTCTGTCGTCCGGTCGTTTGTGCCGAACTTGACCCCATTGTATACCGGTCACCATATGTTGTCAAAGTGATCTTTGTCACATCTATCATATGACGTCTGTCACATAGCGGAGCGATCCGGTATCCTTCGGGTAACCTTCCTCCGGTGCATCTTCCGTATAGCGCACGTGTGCATGCGTGCGTATGCGTGTCATGCGGCGTGGATTGCGGTATGCGACAAGCGTACCAGGATACCAGAGCGGATCACCAGCCGATCAATTCGGATAAAGCGGATCATATTCGTAAAAGATCGGCATACTCCCCAGGCCAAATCGGATATATTCGATCCCATTCGTAGGGTATCGACGGCATCCATAATTCGGATATCAGCGGTCAGAATAGTCCCCTTCCCCTTCCGCATGGTGTCACATGGGTATCTGGACCAAATGTGTCCGAATAGGCCCAGGTAGCCGAAGAAGAGTATATGGACCTATGATGTCTGAATAAGCGCCAGGGGCGATATATGGGGAAGACTACCGGAATACTCCGAATATGTGTAACACGATAAAGCGGACCAGATATGTGGGAATAAGCGCACGGATCAGCATCCAGGTCAAAGTGGACAAATAAGACCTTTTTTGTCAACATGGTTACCTGGGAGCAATGGGACAATTAAGACCGTATTGGGGGGATTAGACCATCTGTTCTACGAAGTAGGCAGTCTGGCAGGTAATTTATTTTTAGTTTCAAAATCCCTAGATGTGGGCGGGGGTTGACACGCACCCCCCAGGAGTGGTATAATACCGGCATGGCTATCCCTAAACATATCCGCAACAAAGCAGCAGACAAGTATCTCCTTACGAATGCTACCCTACAGCAGGTTGCCAAAGAGTACGACGTAAGCCCATCCACTGTACGGTATTGGGCCAGGAAAAAAGACCCCCAACTATACCGCATTGCTAAAGGACGCACCCGTCAACTCTTACAGGCACAGGACATTGTGGAAGTAAGGCCGGACATCCGTTTGGATGAACTAGCTAAATTGGTGAACGTATCTCGCTACTGTGTACAGTCCTGGGTTGACAAAGGTAAACTTGAGCTACAGTACTATTGTGAGATATGTGGGGAACCCACCACTACAAAGTACTGCACTGTGTGCCGTGAAAAGGGGTGGGACGTATATGTTAGGCGGTATGGTCTGACCTACGATCAGCTACGTGCCCTTCCCACAGCTTGTGAAGTATGTGGTTCGGATGATCGGCTACACATTGACCACGATCATGAAACTGGAAAATATCGGGGGGTATTATGTCATGGTTGTAACGTAGCTTTAGGGATGGCAAAAGACAACATTGAAATCCTGGAAAAGTTAATAAAATATTTAAAAACGAATAAATAAAATACAAAACGAAAAGCCACCTGAGACTTGAAATCCCAAGTGGCTTTTTTTTTATTTTTGTGATTCAAAAACCCCAGACGTCCTGTAGCATAGTGAAGGTATAGATCAGATTAGCTACATAGTCCAGGGGTCGGTAGCTACTGATGAAAGGGATATACGCTTGGGCCTCCTGGTTCCAAGGTCTGGAGAACACCATCCCTCCGGGGTGTTGGATAGCGGTCTGTTCACAGTCTTCAATCAAGGCATCCGCCGCCACCAAGTATTTGTACTTACTATGGCAAGCGATATACTGGGCAGGATTAGCCAGAAACCCATACCGCATCAGGGCCCTGATCTTAGCGTCGTACACGGAAGGGTAGGTGTGCGATACAAAAACAATTTCAGCCCCTCTGCGTTGTAAGTCGGTGACCACATCCAAGGCTCCTGGGATCGGTTGGGCCAATTCATCGTACAGGATAGGGTCTTGGATAAAGGCCATCACGTCAGCGAGGTTTGCCTTAGGCATGAAGGCGGGGACATAGTAGTCTGTGACATCGTCTACGGTTAGGCTATCTCCGTACTCTTGGTTGTACCATGCTATCCAAGGGGTATGGATGTCTAGCAGTACCCCGTCAACGTCAAAGGCTATTACGGGGTTACTATTCTTCATCGAGAAGCTCCAGGATAAATTTACAAGTCTTTTGGTGGGGACACCCTTCGCAGCCATTCGCCATAATCTGCTTACGGATGATCTCTTTAAGGTTTTGTTTTTCCTTCATGCGTCTTATGAAAGAGATCGAAGATAATAACAACAAGGACAAGGCACTGATAAGAAACACCAGTGATAGTGCCATAGAAATACTGTCGTAAGGGTACAGTAGCACCAGACAGAGGATAAGCAACAGGTTCAGTACAGTCAAGACTGCCGGTCTAAAAAAAACTTTCATAAGGTGTTCTACTCTCCAAGAAGTCCCCTAGGGTTAGATCGGAGTCAGTCCATCCCACACTCAAGTCCAAAATTGTGATGAACAAGTCTTCCGAAAGAAACAATTCGGCTTCTAGCTCCGCAGGCATCTTTTGCTGTAAAAACAGGTTACGCAAATAGCAGGCCATGACCTTAACCGCTAGGGTCTCGGCCACATCCTGGATGATAAGCAAGTCGGTATCGAGGTCGTTCATTTGCGGTTCTTCCTACGGCTGGCTTGCGTCATTTTGCGTTGGCGCTTGCTGGTGCGCTTATCTTTGCGGGTAAATCCTACGCCCCGTAGCTTCCCGTAACCCAGAGAGCGCAACAGATCGTCAATCTGATCTTTAGGTTGGGTAAATTTTAACAGGTTCCCGTTGTCATCAAAGGCGTAACGTACCACGTACAGGGGATCGGACCGGATAAGCATCTTCAATTGGGTTGGGATTACACGGGCCATTGTGAAACGCTGTTTGTGGGGGCGTTTGCTGAACAGTTCATCTAAGGTTTGCTTACTCATAAGTCTCCTTTATCTTATAAACTCGTGTGCTGGTTTATCGTCAGCGGTTTCTTTTTCTGGGGACCAGTCTACCCACTGAGCAGACGTCTTGGTTCCTGTTACGATGTAGACGATCTCCCGAGCAGATAACCAATCTTTAGCCGCCATAACACTAAGTAACCGTGCCAAAGCCCCTAGGACGTTGGTGCAGTATGTTCGGGTGTATGTCTCTACTTCTATCGGTTGGCTAACCCACTGCGGCAAGTACTTAGCGTGTGGCTTCGACATCGTGTTCCTTTTGTTGTTCTGTGCGAGGTGTACCTGCTTCTGTGATCCGGTTCTCTCCCACAAAATCATTACGATAGATGGCGGCATTGCGGCCAACCAATCCAGGATAGTCTTGTAGCCAATCTCTGGTAAATACAAAGAGATCATGTAATCTCTCCGAGCCGTAAAAGTTTCGCAGGTCAAGCACCCACTTACCTTTCATAAAGCCGTTATGGTTACGCTCGGCACGCACCCGTGGCATTAAGAACAACGCAAGGGGATCAGAGAAGTAGTACAGGCCAGTGGTGTTATCCCTGACAAATAGTACCGCAGTACTACCGAAGTTAAACAGTTTTCGAGCGGTCAGTTCATCCAAGATAAACGCACTAGTCTCGGGGATATCCATTAACGGCCATTTATCGGCGGAGTATTTCTGTCGCTTCTCTTTAACCTCCATCCAGACATCCGTTGTATTACCGATGACCTTGAAGTCCGGCTCAGAGAAACTATCGCAGAAGTCTTCGTAGTCAATATTGTGTTGCTTTAAGTAGTTTCTAATTTCACGTTCAAAAGAGATCATAGGATTACCTCCACTTGTATTATACCATCTTCTGGTGCAGTTGTCCAGGCATTTATATAAACCTCTGAAACCAATCAAACATAGACAGGAACTTAAGCGCAGGTATGATAGGGTTTTGGTCTTGGATAATGGTATGTGTGTGCCTCGTTTTACTAGAGACGTACCCCATAATGTTGTACCAGTCCCAGACTGTACCTAACCTATCTAGGGAACCATCAAAGTCTTCCCATTTCCCGTTTGCTTGGCGTTCACGTAAGCGGTCTACAGTCACAGACTTTTTCGGAACTAACCAGATAACAATATCGGGTTGCGGAACCGGAAAGGCCTGGATCAAGGATTCTATAGTACGGGCGGGGATACCATCAGCGGTAGCGTAAGCCAACATTGACGGGATATACCGATCCAAGATATACAACTCCTCGGGGTGTTCCAAATTATATTGCGAAATCATTTCCATTCTGCAAGCGTGCATGAGAAGTTGTCGGGTCTTGGCATTGTGCGTGGTACTCTTCATTAGGGTTCTAATATCTTCTCCTAACTTAGTTGATCCTGGTTCTCTTAGTAGCGTACTGTTTTTGGTGGCGTGGTGAAGTACGTTAGCCAGGGTAGATTTACCGGCTGCTTCTGGTCCTTCGATAACGATAAACATTAAAATTGCTCCTTTGGGTAGGGTGCGCCGCAGTTCTCGCATGTCCCAGAGTGAAACCCGTCTTCAAAAGAAAAGGTATCACAGTGTGAGCAGTATCTTCTTTTTGGTGCGGATGTCCTAGTGTTGTCCACGGTTGGGCATATTACCCGTGCTTTAATAGCAAAGGTGACCTTATCTACGTCTAGGTTCTTTTCAACCGTGGTGGTTAGAGAGTCATCAATTAGTAGACCGTAGTGGGATACGTTGTTTCTGAAGTGTTGTTCCATGCGATCTAGTATACTGCGTATCTGATCTTCCGGTCTTGCGAAGGAGAGCAGTAACTCCTTTGTGTCTACCTTCTGGTAGAAAGCATAGCTTTTAATGCTTGTACTGGCTACTATAGGCGTGCCGGTTTGTAACGTAGCAAATCTATGTTCGGGGGCATCGTACCACCGACCGGTTTGCTCTGAAGGGCTGCGCCGTGTAAACGGGTGTTCGGAAGGGTCAGATGCTATTCTTGACATAAGGTTGTGTCCTTGTGTATCTTTGTGCGCAGAAAACTGATAGCTTCGTCCAGGGGTATAATAGGTTCGTCCTTATCCAGCCACTCACTAGAGTAACAGCCTCCGTGTCCGATATACCAGTTGCCTTCAAAGTATTCGGCAATGTTCCAGTTACCACCCACACAAATTAGGTACTCCTTTTTAGTAATTAGTTCCATGTTGTATTTATCTCCGGTCCAGGTGTATATGCAGACTGTCTATCGCACATAGACCCGTAAACGCACCAAGCAGTAGGGGTGTTATAATCTCAAAATACGGGAAGTAAAACCACCACCATAGATACACTAAAGGCCAAAACATCCATACAACTCTGGTGATAGTACCTACAATATGCACGTGTGAAAGACCACGGTGCCCCCCGAAATAACGCATAATGTAAGCGTAGGGCATCGCCCACCACGCTATCAAGAAGCCGATCCAGCCGCCGAGCTCATTAACCGTTTTCTTGAAAACCCGAAATGGTAGGGACCGTGAACGGCCTTTGATAATCTTGAAGTCGTTTAATAGTCTACCTTCTGCGGAGGTAAGCCCTAGCTGATCCAGGTCTGGGTCGATCCAACGTGATAAGAGCAGTACCCCAACACATTGACCGACGAACACTAAAGCAGCGTCCAGATAGTGGGAGCCTAGTACAGTCGCTACTGTTAGTCCCAGGATAGCAAACACACCCAGGACGTAGGGTGTGTTCTTTAAGTTATATGCGTGGTGTGTTTTTCCGTCTGGCATAACAGTATTCTACCACACAAGGTATTGTGTTGTCAAGTACCCCTCCCCCACTACTCGGAAGGGGTTACTTCGGGTGGTAAAAGGGCCTTTGTAGTGTTTTGGTAGATCAATTCGTAGGTGTCTGGGTTTTCATACAGCCAGTCTACGACTTTGGCTTTGCCGTTCAGATTGCCAAGGGGTTTGTCCGCATCAGTGGGATAGTAGTACCTGCCTCCCGCCTTTTTAACGATACCCTTGCTAACGGATGTATCCAAGACAGCCGAGACAAAATCAATTCCCCGGTCGTAGCGGATATCGAACTCCGCAATGCCAAAGGGTGGGGCAACCTTGTTCTTATCTACCCGCAGCTTGCAACGTTGGCCGATGGGTGCATCTTTGGGCCCCAACTTCTGGGAGCTAAACATATTCAAACGTTGGGATGCGTAAAATTTTAGAGCCCGTCCTCCGGTGGTGGTCCTGGGGTCCCCGAACATAACCCCAATCTTCATACGCAACTGATTAATAAAGATCAGGACATGGCCCCCGGTCTTGACGGGACCAACCAGTTTACGCATCATCTGGGACATCAGCCTAGCAGTCAGACCTACATGGGCGGCACCGGGGTCTCCTTCAAGTTCGGCCTCTGTTAGAAGAGAAGCCACACTATCCAAGACAATCACCATCGGGTCTTTGGAGTGACGTACAACCTTTTCGATCATACCCATTGCCAACTCAGCGGTTTCGGGTTGGGATACAATCATATCGTCTGTATCCACTCCGTTTGACTTGGCCTCCAGCAGGTTTAAGGCATACTCTACGTCTACGTACAAGGCCTTGAAACCTTGTTTTTGGAGAGAGCCAACAATAGCGCAGGCCAAGGCGCTCTTACCGGAACTTTCCTCACCGTAGATTTCGATGATCCGGCCCTGAGCGATCCCGCCGCCCAGAGCTTCGTCTACAGTGGAGATACCGGTAGGCAGGTATGTAACCCCGGCTACTCGGCCCGGTTCTCGTAGGGAGAACGCAATATCGTCGCCAAACTCTTTACGGATAAAGGAAAGGATATCAGTCATTTTTCTCCCAGGTAAGTTCCAGAAGGTCTTTTAGCAAATAGTTAATCGACAACAGGTTGGGTTCTTTCTGTAGTTGTTTTGGGGCCACCAGTTTATTGGAGATTTCTCTGAAGGCCCTTACTCTATCGGCGACATCTTCTACTGACATTTGCCTGATTCGGTTTATTAGTGGATAGGTTCTGTTAGGTTGTAAAGTTCCCAGGTTATGTAACTGGTTAGCATACACAAAGTACCTGAGAGCCATTTCCTTGTGTTTACGGTTGCGGCTATTCGATAATCCGTTGGCAGCAGACATGAACCTAGCAAAAGCCTGTTGAGAGATAAACAAGCCCCTGTTAGAGGACAACACCCTACCAGCTTTTGATAGTTGATGTCTGCTGGAAACGGCGAACAACATTTCCAAAAAGTTAGGGGAAGATTTCAGAAGTTGATTGAAGAAGTGAACCACGTTCACAACCAACAAATCAATCGTTTTTGTTCCCAACGAGGGTAGTTCGATATCACAAAACAATTGATCGGATGTAGTTGGTTTATTATGCGGCCCAAATCCAGGAACCAAAGGAGAGTATACTTCCTCCCTATCGGGCACGTATACAGAAACCACGTCAATATCAGCTTCCTTATATGGCGCTGTAAAAGGAAATGACCCAATAACAGATTCAAAAATAACCTGATTTGAACGGGGATACTCTTCTGGCAACCTTCCCTGTACGTGTAAGTAGTTATAAAAAGTTGTTAGTTTCATAGTGCCTTATTGTACCACAGATGGGGTATAAAAGTCAAGAAAAGCCCACCGTATGGTAGGCTTCCCTCTTCTACGCCATGACTGCCAGCATAGGTGTAAGTGTGTAAGTTACTTCTAACCAAGGGTAGTGAGGTAGTACGTCCGTTAGAAGGTTACGGTAAACGTGAGGAGATTCGTCCACTCCACCCCCAACCCGTACCACTCCTGCGTCATCCAGGTACGTGTCCATCATTTCCTGGGTTACCTTCGGCTCTCGCTTCCAGGTGTTATTTCTCTTGTCCCATTTTCCTTTGGCTTGCATACGACCCAGGACACGTCCAGCACCGTGTGGAGCAGAGTAGAACAGGTCAGTGTTTCTTTCATCCTCAGACGCTACCACAATTGCTGACTCGTTCCCCATAGAGCCCCCGATGAAGGCAGGTACCCCAGGATGTACGGGAGTAGCGCCTTTCCGGGTCACAAACAAACCATCGTACTCCCAGGCGTAGTTATGGTGGTTTTCTACTATTTCCCAGATAGTGTCCCGCAAGATTTGATGCACAACTTTTCCGGCTACAATACGTCTAGCTACAGTAGCGTACTGACCGGCAATCCGCATGTCATGAAGATAGTCATCACCTAAAGCGGTTCCCTCTTCAACGAAAACTGCGGGAGCAAAGATGTCATCTTTGGCACCTAGCGCTTTTAGGTAGTGGGAAGCAATTGCGTGACCTAGCTTGCGAGAACCAAAGTGCAGAGCAACCCAGACATACCCGTCTTGGTCATACATTAGGTCTATGTAGTGGTTGCCGGAGCCCACAGACCCAAACTGGTTGATGATCGTTTCTTCTGGCAGGCCGATATGTTTGGTTTCGCTAATCCAGTGTTTTAAGTCTGGATAGTCTACAAACGTACCAAACCCTACACCGGGACCAAAAGCAATCTTGGACTTAATCTCGTGTCCGATATCCAGTAGGTCGTCACGAGAAAACATATCCCTTGTAAGTCCTGTTTTCGCTGCATAGTTACCGCACCCAATATCGTACCCAACCCACCCTGGGTTAACGTACCCCTCCGTTACAGCTACGCCACCAATAGGCATACCGTAGCCTAGATGCTTGTCTGCCATCATACGGGTAGCAATTACTTCCGGGGTGTTCACTACATTTTGGATTTGCTTATGTAGTCTTGAACCTTCTTCAACGGGATCGCCCATTACGATTAGTTTCTTCATAGTATCCTCCAGTACGCAAGAAGTATACCACACAACCGGTAAGTTGTCAAATAAAAAAGCCCCCATTTCTGGGGGCGGGGTTTCGTTATCGGTTGTCTCCGCTTCCGTGGAGTTTGCCTCGGCGCTGTCTGGACTCCAGCTTCTTGATGTTTTCTTCCAGAAGTTCCCCGATATCCAGGCCCAAGACGTCTGCAATTGACTCCAGAACCAAAATGGTTCGGGTGAGGAAGAACGACAACTTTTCAGTATAGTCTGTCTCATCCCGTAGAAACTTGGCAACGGCGTCATGTACGTCCATGATTTCCATACTCATGACCGCTAAAGCAAAACCATCACCCTGTGGAGTGTTCCACTTCTCACCCTCCGGGTTGGGTCCAGGGTAGGAGTTGCGCAGGTCCCACATTGACTTTCCAGTCAGATGGGAAAGTTGCGATACAAACCAATAGATATCGCCAAGTTCCTTGATAGCGTCTTGGATTGTTTCTGCGTTTCCAAATTCCCCAAACTCTGCATTAATCCCCAAGGCAAGATAGGACACTTCGTGCTCTTTCGGGTACACCGCAGTTTTGTTGGTTAGTGCGTTGTATTTGTTGTAGGTTTCCTCTAGCATGTTTTGCTCCTAAAAGTGTATGTATTGTTCCAAAAAGTTTTGGAATGATTTGTGAAAGTTTCCAGAAAGAAAATGAACCATAGCCACTAGCTAGAAACTTTCCTGGAAAGAACTGGAAAGATACGGAAAGAACTAAGAAACTTTCCCGCTAAACATTTTGTCAGCGTATGTCTTCCAGTTACCGGCAGTTTTCGAGATCAGGTTCCACCGTTTTTGAACCTCTGCTTCGGTGTGTTCATGCACCCACCTCTTGTCTTCATCCGTCAATCTTCTCCAATCTACAGGGGTATTTGCAGGCGGAGAAGTGGTTGCTGGTAGTGGGGTAGGGGTTTGTTTCTTCAATTCCTTTGCTTCTGAACGGACCTCTGCCATCGCAATCTTGTACTGCGGAGACGATGTCCAGCGGTTGTTAAGGTGCTCCAGCCATTGTTCCTTTCGGCGCTGATATGTGATCTTGGCCTGTTGTCTAGCGGTAAGCACTTTGTTGAGTTCTGATCCAAGTACTTCACCACTGGACCACACAATCACAGAACCAAAGGCACCGGTAGCAATAACCAAAGCTACCCGAGACCAGAAGATCGCCACTGTTGAAATGTCTGGGATTACTCCTAGGACGGCATTCGTACCCGCAACCACTGAGATACCAAGACAAGCTACCACAGAGATCAAAATCTTAGTTTCAATACGTAGCTCTTCTACGCTCTTTCTAGCCGCATATAAGGCCGCACCAAACACCATACCGCCTTCTACAGAAAACATAGAGAAAAAAGCGGCAACGGCAGCGAGGTATATACCCATACCACTAACCAATCTGGAAGCATAAAACTCATAAGCAGTAGCAATACTCATCATAAGTACCGCAGATACAGCCCAGATAAGGGAAACCCAGAACTGCCAAGACAAAGAAATCTTTTTTGGTTTGTCTGGCAGAGGATAAGAAAGCCTGTGTTGTTCGACAAACTCATCGTGAAGCGCTTTATAGCTCTTCTTTGACATTAAACTCTCCGTATACGTTTATAATTGATTTGCTAAAGATCAGATCGTCAGCATCGACAGATATATCAGGAAAATTTGCTTTGACTTCTTTAACAACAGAAGGGTGAACATCCACGTGTGTAGGTCTGCCATATTTGTTGGCAAACCGCTCCAATGCCCACTTTACTTCCGTGCAAATATCCATCTTTTTGGGGGTCTCATTACTTTGCCAAACCATGTATTTACTCATTGCCTTTTTCCTCTAACATTCTGTTTCGCTCAATTCTGCTAATGATTAGTTGTCGCAAAGCAACCACGAACAAAAACACGAAAACAACTAATAGTACAGGCCAGAGCAAAGCAAGCACCGCACTATAGACGACAATAGCTACCGTTATTACCCAACCAGAAAAAGTCTCCATATTAAGATACCCTTGCTTACGGTATCGTTCTATAAAATAATATGCCCATAGCTGAAGAGTGATGATCGTTACGACCCAATACGGTGTTAGCCAATTCATTTTGCCCTCGCTAACTTTTCTTTAAGTGCCTGGATTTCTTGCGGAGTAGGCGCACCAGAAGGTGCAGATGTGGTCGATGCGTGTTGGCGCATAGGTTGCGGCTTCTGTTTACTACTACGAGGCTGTTGCGGTCTTGCTGGCTTATGTACAGGTGCTCTTTTAGGGGCACTCTTACGGGAGCGGGGTGTCCACCACGAACTCTGATCCCCAGGGATAACTAGATCAAGAAAAGCGCCCAACATATCGCTTGTGCGTAGTCCGTCTTCTCCAAACAAGACAAACATTAGCAGTGTTTCGGGAGCAACATCCATGGCCGCAGCTACCAATAGGTAGAAGATTGACTTTCCTGGGGTAGCCAATAAAATATCTACATTTGTGGTTCCAGCCAGACCCACAAAACTTGTCCAGATCGAGTAAACATAGGCCAAGACCGACAAAACGATCATCGTTTTGTTGTCTGTATATCCCTGGTTGAAGTACCACTCCAGCAAAATGACGATAAAGGCAAAGAAATACCCAAACGATTCCATGGTTGCATCGCCTGTGAACAGCCCCAACCCGTTAGCACTCCAGTGCGCAGTAAAACCAAGCATAATGGGGATAGAGATACCGAACAGAACACGTAGAGCAACCTTTCTGAAAGTCTCTGGGTTGCTAAAGATATCTCCTAAACTCAAACCTTGTTTTCTAGCCATATGGTCCTCTCCGTGTGGATACAAAAAGCCCAATTGATCTTGGGCTTCAAGTATACCACATCAGTTTTTGTTTGTCAAGTTATGCAATGGAGCACATACTCCATCCGCAATTTGGACAGGTCTGGCAACCCCCGTCAGACTCCAACGGGCTTTCGCACTCCGGGCACTTATCAGCCGATGAAAGAACCTGACCGGACCTAGAACCGTCTCTATAGATGGCTACGCCTTTAATAAACGGATCATTCCAAGCGAACAGGAGCGAGTCTAAGACGTCTTGTACCGTTGCGGTATGTGGAAGGTTGATTGTTTTGCTTACGCCGCTGTCAACGCTTCTCTGAGCCGCAGAGAGCATTTTAAGATGTTCCTGGGGGGTAACAACCTTATCGGGATCGCCATTCAAGGCGCTAACAAAAGCGGGGTTACCTGCTTCTGGGTGGTCTACAAAGAAACTACCCACCCCATTAGTTCTGTAGATAGCTGGAGAAAACACCGGTTCTACACCGGAAGAACAACCAGCAATGATTGATATTGAACCGGTGGGAGCAATGGACATAACGGTCATGTTGCGGCGAGGAACTGGAAGGGTCTTGCACCCCTTCGGTTCTCCCAAGCGCCCACCTAACTCTACGGATGTTTGCTCGGCTGTGTCTGATATCACGTCCAGTACATAGCTAATAAGCACAATAGATTGTTCACTACCATAACGTACCCCTAGCTTTAGGAACATATCCGCAACACCCATTACCCCCAAACCGATAGGTCTGTAGTGGTCTACAAACTCTTGGATAGCTTTGGTAGGGTATACATTGTATGTGATTACCTTATCGAGAAAGATAACGGAGCGGATAGTGGCGTCCTGTAGTAGGGCTGTGTCTATTTTTCCATTGCGTACAAAGGCTGCTAGGTTTAAGGATGCAAGATTACAAACACCGTTGGGAGGTGCTGGTATTTCACCGCATGGGTTAGTTGCCGTTATGTAGTTATTATCGTACTTGTACGGGGAGTGAGAGTTAATTTTTCTCTCAAACAAAATTCCAGGCTCACCGTTTTTATGCGTATGAGTGGCGATTAGATTGAGTAATTCTCTCGCCATAACGCTCTCGTAAACCTTACCGCCAAACCGAAGATCGTAGGTTAGATTATGGGTAGCCGCAGCCATAAATGCGTCATCGACCATCACACTTATGTTGGCGTTTGAGATAACCCCATCTTCGCTTTTAGCTGTAATAAACTTTCTTATATCCGGGTGGCTAACGTGCATAACGAACATAAGTGCCATTGGGCGCAACGATCCGCCCTGTGTAAGGGTGTCAGCGTCAACGGAAATAGTATTAGCAAACGCAACGGGACCACCAGCGATCTCATGAGCCGAACCACGGACATTGGAACCTTCCGGTCTCAATCGAGACAATGAAATTCCTACTCCGCCGCCTGCTCGTGCAATCAAAGCGACATCTTTCTTTACCCGGTAAATATCTTCAATACTATCTTCCATATCCAAAACGTAACAGGCACTAAGGCCAGCATCGCTTCT
>Ga0272443_10001867_pt1 | contig 28654 bp, 24 predicted proteins | sample SSMAcet12_FD_193581 | JGI IMG/M metagenome (GOLD analysis project Ga0272443, IMG submission 193581) | Marine sediment archaeal communities from Little Sippewissett salt marsh, Falmouth, MA, United States - SSM-Acet-12 | ecosystem: Environmental > Aquatic > Marine > Wetlands > Sediment ... | reverse complement strand
CCACCACTCATGAGGGGTGTACAATAACGTTACGAGAAATCAAAATAATCTGCAGTGTCACCACCCACTGCTAACAGATTCTGACAAAAAAGGCTGGTTTTATTTTAGATAATCTGGGGTTCAACAGGTGCCTCTTTCAGCAAGTGACAGATCAATAGTTTGACAAAAAAAACGGGAACAAACCATGCCATTCCGGGAACGGTGGGAAACGCGACCTCATTGAGAAACACGGCACCAACCACAGACATCATCGCGATCGGACGCTGCAGGTACAACGGTGAGAGACAGACGACCGTCACCGCGAGCATGAGGTATGCGTAGAAGACACCCACGAAGACCCAGTCCCCATTTCGGAAGAACCACCCGACCAGCAGAAGTTGAACGATGTGAATCGCGGCAAAAGCCAAGTGCTGCTTTGGCCCTTGTCCGCTTCTGTGATACCAGCGTTGCCCGGCGGCCGTAGCATTGGTGACCACCCCGCCAACAAGGTCCATCGCGATAAGGCCGGACACGGTTAGTTGCAATGTCGACCAATTGAGACCTGCCGCGAGTGCGTAAGCTGGGACGGCAACAGCGGCAGCAAACGCGGCACCAAATTGCCACAACAACTCCGCGGCAGTGGCGCCTGGCCCGACGAAGCGGTCCAACCAACCTGCCACTCCCGGACGTGGTTGTGGTGGGTCCCAGTCGATCTCCGGCGGTTCGCAAGTTGCCATGTTTACAAGCTCCTCCGCTGGGATAGTCCCCGGCTCAAGATGAGGCAGATAACGTCTGCGTTCTCGCGCGCTGTTTATCGCGTCGCTAAGCAACGCTTTGTTGGCATCACTGTCCCTTTCCCGGTTGTTTTTCCGGCGGCAGTGGCCACAGTTCAAGTTCGGATTCTGCGCCGAATGTCGGTGATCCTGCGCTCAAGTAGCGAAGGATGCCGTCTGCTGTATTCTGGAGGCCATGGGGCGTGTTCGATGGTATGAATACAGACAGACCGGCCAATACCTCACGGGTCTCGTCTCCCACTGTCATCCGGCCAGTACCAGCGAGAATGAAATAGCACTGTTCAGTTTCGTGGGAATGGATGTGCTGCTTACCCCCGGGTTCCATCTCAACGAGGGACGTTGTGATGTGCTTTGCCCCCGTTGCTTCCTCGGAGACGAGGAGGTAGGACGTGATGTTGTCCCGCTTGTAGCAACGGGATGACTGTCTATCTGTTATCTTCATGGTCTCCATGCCAACGTCGCTTTTCAGCGGACGCGGCTTTTTGCGCTCCGCTGGAAAAGCTTTGTTCGGTCATTTACTCTGCATTGAGGTTCTTCAATATTTTTTTTGCCAATGGTTCTTTGATTTCATTGTGCCTTGGAACAGTTTCAATTGCGCCGTTCTTAGGGTTTATCCAAAGTGAATGTGAGGATCCTTCTCTTTTCAGATAGCAACCCGCGATTCTTAACTTCCTTTCTAAATCTCGTCGCTTCATCCGACCATTACTTTATCTTGGATAGCATCAGTTGGAAGCCCACGAAGAATATCGGCTTTTCTGTCCTCTAAAAGCAGCTCTATAGCTTCACGAAGATTATTTTTTGCATCTTCTACTGTTTCGCCTTGACCATTGGCACCGGGTACTTCAGGGCAAATGGCCCAGAATCCACCCTCCGGTGCTGGCTCAATTATTGCAGTAAATTCTGCTTTCATTGTTTTCTCCTAATTTTTTATGTGACCGAACGTTTGCGTTCTGCGGTGACGCGCTAGCGGCATCCATAGCAACGCATTGTTATCTCCTGGATCTTATCAGATCCCTTCCTCCATTATTCAGTAGTTTCTTCTTGTATTCCATGTTTCTTGAATCAGGACAATTCATAACCGCTTCCACAAACACTGCTGGCGGTTTGTAATGATGACAATTTACGTAATGTAAGATCAACTCAGGCGCCACATATATCCTGCCGTCAAAAGGTACAAGTATGTTCTTGTTTCCGATTTCTCCTTCAAATTGGCACAGTGAACATTCATGAGAACCTGCAGTAGCCAATGGCTGCCATGGGTCATTTAGCAGGCCGGAGATTTTTTGAAAGAAGTTTTTCTCTACGCTACCCGTGGAGAAACTCTCGCCCGCTTCAAGCCATCCGATGGCCACAAGTCTGCAGCCATGTTCGATTTTGAAGTAATCACATTCTTGAAGTTCAGGGAAGTAAGTCATTTTTCTTTGAGATCTCGTAATAGGAACGCCGGTCGCCCGGCACCCCCCGCACAGACCCGGACGTGCGGTTTTCCCGCATCCGGTTCTTCGGTTGCACTCACTTCCGCGCAGACTATCACAGTTACCCGTTACATGGTCTAGTAGTTGTTCACTGCAGTGAGGTTTGCTTATGATACCCAGCCCTACATGTCCGGCATAAGTTTCCTTTACAGCCTGCGTGCTTCAATCAGGTCCTTCCCCATGTGGCCGGCTTTCCCAACCTCCGAGTACTATACCTGATAAGACACCCCAATGACATCTAGCCACCTCTCGATGACCTACCTGGGATGAGCTACTGAGTCCCAGGAGTACAATGGGGCTTCCCGAGTTCTACGGTACATATCTTCTTGCATGCCACAGCCTGATGACTCCGGTGGATTTTCACATCCTCGCCAAAACGGATGCTTCTGTATTGCCTTCGGTGTACGTTAAAACCCTCGGCATCCACAACTGTAATTTCGAAGCTGTACCAGCACTTCAGGGGACGCGGTTCCCCCTACGGCCTACAAGATTCTCTGCCTACGCTTAACCCATCTTGTTCGCTGTATTTCTACAACTCCGCCATGAGTCCAAGACTCGATACGGGTGGATGGCTAGTCCTTAAAGGAAATCATTACTGACCTCCCCTCCCGACAGGGACTTTCACCCTGCAAGATGCACCGAGCTTTGCTCGGCGCGATAACGTTAATCGAGCTTCTATATCGTCTCTCGCAAAATCTTTTTCGACGTCGGCCGAGAGATAATTTTTATATTCATCAATATTTGTCATAGGTTAAAGCTTCATTTTATTTGCCCAACGTCGCTTTTCAGCGGGCGCGGCTTTTTACGCTCCGCTAGAAAAGCTTTGTTCGGCATTTACTCTGTATTGAGGTTCTTCAATATTTTTTTGCCAATGGTTCTTTGATTTCATTGTGCCTTGGAACAGTTTCAATTGCGCCGTTCCTAGGGTTTATCCAAAGTGAATGTGAGGATCCTTCTCTTTTCAGATAGCAACCCGCGATTCTTAACTTTCTTTCTAAATCTCGTCGCTTCATCCGACCATTACTTTATCTTGGATAGCATCAGTTGGAAGCCCACGAAGAATATCGGCTTTTCTGTCCTCTAAAAGCAACTCTATAGCTTCACGAAGATTATTTTTTGCATCCTCTACTGTTCCGCCTTGACCATTGGCACCGGGTACTTCAAGGCAAATAGCCCAAAATCCACCCTCCGGTGCTGGCTCAATTATTGCTGTAAATTCTGCTTTCATTGTTTTCTCCTAATTTTTTATGTGACCGAACGTCGGGCATCAAGCAGCCGCGGCTGTTTGCGGTCTGCTGGATGTCCTTGTTCGCCATTTTGATTTTATTGATGTGATGACATGTACTCAGTAACGGCTTGACTCAAAAGCCCTGAACGGGTTTCTCCACGCTTTTTGGCAAAATAATCGACGGAATTTAATAATCTTTCCGGCATGGTAATATTGATTCTTTTTGATTTAAGAGACAGTTTGCTTAGATCCACGTCAACGATTGCCCATATACCATTTTTAAACTCTTTTTTGTTTTTATGTTTTTCAACGGTTGTGGCAACCGGGATAGGCTCAGAATCAACTAAAATACCCTCTATATGGCATTCTGCAGCCTCCTGAGCATTTGCTAAAGCCTCTTCAATTGTATCACCTGCAGAGAAACAGCCCGGCAAATCGGGAAAAGTAACACCATAATCAGAATCTTTGTCTTTATGGATTACAACTGGAAATTTCATAATCTTACCTCCATTGCCAACCAGCCTGTCGGTAAATATTTCGAAGCGTCCCAACAGGAAGGTCTTTCTTGGGATGGGGAACAGTGACCTTACCCGGCCTTTCCGGGTGTTTAAATTGATGATGGTCTCCTTTTGTATGATGGAGAATCCAACCGTCACTTTTGAGCCTTTGTATTATTTCCCCACTTTTCATAATGTGTATTATACACACTTGATTGGTTGATTGTCAATAGTTTAATAGGGCATATTGTATTGTGGAAAACGTCTTCGTTCTCGCACGCGGTTTACCGCGTCGCTGAGCTTTGTTGGCATCATTGTCCCTTCCCCAGTTGTTTTTCCGGCGGCAGTGGCCACTGTTCAAGTTCGGATTCTGCCCCGAATGGCGGTGATCCTGCGCTCAAGTAGCGAAGGATGCCGTCTGCTGTATTCTGGAGGCCATGGGGCGTGTTCGACGGTATGAATACAGACAGACCGGCCAATACCTCACGGGTCTCGTCTCCCACTGTCATCCGGCCAGTACCATCGAGAATGAAATAGCACTGTTCAGTTTCGTGGGAATGGATGTGCTGCTTACCCCCGGGTTCCATCTCAACCAGGGACGTTGTGATGTGCTTTGCCCCCGTTGCTTCCTCCGAGACGAGGAGGTAGGACGTGATGTTGTCCCGCTTGTAGCGACGGGATGACTGTCTATCTGTTATCTTCATGGTCTCCATGCCAACTTTAAGTTGAGCGGCAAATACCACGATGAGAATTTGCCGGCAAAGTAACACTTGAGGATACCGGTAAACTTTCAAAGGTAAGGATGGCCGCCAGTGGTAGTTGTCAGCTCGAACACTTGGTTAGCTGATTTTTAATTTTCTATTTCTATTTTATCTTTAATCCACTCTATACCTTCAGCGTATGGTAAAAGATATTTTTGTAGCTTTAGATTTTTATCTATCGATTCATAAATATGTTGAAAATCGGAAAAATACTCTCTTGCAAGTTCTATTTGATTTAGACTAATAGCCGATACTGTAGCACCGTAATAAACATTGAGAGGATCAGATGCTCCAAAATTTAGAGGCATTTTTTTTAATGCATTAATTGCATTTTGAAATGCTTTTAATGCCTTTTCATAATTCTTTTTCTGATAAAGTTGATAATTCCCTTCTGACCTCCAAAGTGGTGCCGAATTTTTTTCTTCAACTCTTAGTAGCCACTTTTTTCTAATAATATTTGCTTTTTTATAGTTATTTTCTTTTTCGAGAGCTTTTATTTTGTGAACAATTCTTATTACTTTAAATGGCTGCAAACCACTCATCGGCTTTAATAAAGGGTAAAGCAGAAATCGCATTGATTTTATGAATAGATCACTGGATTGTAGAGATTGAATTTTCACCAGCTAACGGCCGAGTTCAGGGGCGCGCGATCACGCGCGCCCCTTGAAACGTTTTGTTAAGCAAATATTAATGGTTTGTATTCACTTATATATTCATTGTGACATGAAAAACGCATTGCACTTACTTCTGGAAATATATCACGTTTTTTACCCCAATTTAATACATGATATTCCTTTTCAACATCTCTATATACACCCTTCGAATTTGAAGTATTGTAAACTGGACAGTGTGCAAAAATTAGTAATTTTTCAGATATACTAATTCTTCTTTTTATTTCTTCAGATTCGACACTTATTTTGTCTGCAACTCTACCAACATATATTTCTATATTTTTGCTGTCATCATGCCAATAACTCCAATCCTCCTGAGTTATTCTTTTGCTAAATGTTTGGTCTTCTGCCTTTCCTATATAGATCAACACAGAATGGCCATATAAGGAGTGTTGCCCATATATCTGATAAAGCCCTCTGTCTTCACTCAAATTTTTCAGGTTCTTTATCGAATCAAGATTGTAGGGCCCATCCCAAATTAAGTGTATAAATAAGTTTTCCATTTTTTCTTTAGGATCTCGCGGTAGGAACTCCTGTTACCAGGAGCCCCCCGCACAGACCCGGACGTGCGGTTTTCCCGCATCCGGTTCTTCGGTTACACTCACTTCCGCGCAGACTATCACAGTTACCCGTTACATGGTCTAGTAGTTGTTCACTGCAGTGAGGTTTGCTTATGATACCCAGCCCTACATGTCCGGCATAAGTTTCCTTTACAGCCTGCGTGCTTCAATCAGGTCCTTCCCCATGTGGCCGGCTTTCCCAACCTCCGAGTACTATACCTGATAAGACACCCCAATGACATCTAGCCACCTCTCGATGACCTACCTGGGATGAGCTACTGAGTCCCAGGAGTACAATGGGGCTTCCCGAGTTCTACGGTACATATCTTCTTGCATGCCACAGCCTGATGACTCCGGTGGATTTTCACATCCTCGCCAAAACGGATGCTTCTGTATTGCCTTCGGTGTACGTTAAAACCCTCGGCATCCACAACTGTAATTTCGAAGCTGTACCAGCACTTCAGGGGACGCGGTTCCCCCTACGGCCTACAAGATTCTCTGCCTACGCTTAACCCATCTTGTTCGCTGTATTTCTACAACTCCGCCATGAGTCCAAGGCTCGATACGGGTGGATGGCTAGTCCTTACAGGAAATCATTACTGACCTCCCTCCCGACAGGGACTTTCACCCTGCAAGATGCACCGAGCTTTGCTCGGCGCGATAACGTTTAAGCTGTGCGACGCAAACGAAGCGCAACGTAGTTTGAGTCCGAACAGGCGTATTGCTAGGGTTTTGCATGTAATTTCCTGTAAAATACTAGCTTTTCATGTTCATTTTTACATGCAACATATCGGTTAAACAGCCCGAACCAGTAAAGCCTTTCATTCATTGTCATTCCACCAATGCCAGAAACTGCCGCTTCCCTGAACTCAGACCACATACGATATATTTTCGAATGATCTTCGTTCTTTTCAATCCAGGTATTGCCTATGTATCTCTCTGTGCCTTCTTTTAATTCTTCCGCCGTCTCTTCGCTGTCTTTCCAATCAACAAGAAGCCTAGAAAGATCTTGAACGACTTTCTCAGATGAGACTTTGCTTATTTCTTTCGATAACTCATCTAAGTTCATTTGTAACCCTAACATCGCGGGAAACCGGCTGTCGGCAACCCTGTTTAACATATGTTTTTTACTGATCTCACTTGACTTAGGTCAAGGAATTTCTGTTTGGCTGGTGGTTATATGGGGGCAACACTCAGGGTTGGGGGAAAATCCGACCTACTTACTACCATAAAACCACTTTTGAGGGGGATGCTCCATGTTTTGCAATCAATGTGAACAAACCGCCAAAGGGACCGGCTGTGAGAAAATTGGCGTCTGTGGAAAAAGCGAGAACGTCGCGGCACTGCAGGATCTGCTTACCCACGCCACTCAGGGGCTGGCAATTGTCGCGGTGGCGGCACGGAAACTGGGTATCGTTGACAATGCGGTAGATCGTTTCATCTGCGAGGCAACCTTTGCCTGCCTGACCAATGTGGATTTTGATCCGGCCCGGTTCGACACCTGGATCAGAAAAACCGTACAACTTCGTGACGCATTGCGGGTGGAGGTCGAGGCCGCCGGCGGCTCGGTTGAAAGTGACGCCGCTGCCCTAGGTTTCGTCCCGGCGCCTGATCTCACGGGTCTTGCGGCCCAGGGGGCGGCGCTTGATTATATCAACAGTCTCGATGATAACGAAGATCTCAGATCACTCAAACAGATCGCCCTCTATGGGCTCAGGGGGCTGGCCGCCTATACCGATCACGCCGCGATTCTCGGCCAAAGCGACGACGAGGTTTTCGCCGCCATCAACGAGTTGCTCGCCGTATTGACCCGCACGGATCTGAGCATCGATGACCTGGTTGCCGGTGCACTGAAAATCGGCGAGATAAACATCCGTGCGATGGAACTGCTCGATGCGGGCAACACCTCCACCTACGGTCACCCGGTGCCCACCCCGGTGCCGCTGGGCGCAAAAGTCGGCAAGGCGATCCTGGTATCCGGTCACGATCTCAAAGACCTCGCCCTGCTGCTTGAACAGACCCGGGGCACCGGCATCAACATCTATACCCATGGTGAGATGCTGCCCTGCCATGGCTATCCCGAATTGAAGAAATATGAGCATTTCCATGGCCATTACGGCACCGCCTGGCAAAACCAGCAGAAAGAGTTCGACGCCTTTCCCGGCGCCATAGTGTTCACCACCAATTGTATTCAGAAACCTCGTGACTCATACCGGGACAAGGTCTTCACCACCGGCCTGGTGGGCTGGCCCGGGCTGACTCACATCGGCGACGACAAGGACTTCGGCCCGGTTATCGAACGCGCCCTGGCACTGCCGGGTTTTACTGCCGATGAAGACAAGGGAGAGGTGCTCACCGGATTTGGCCGCACTAGTGTAATGGGAGTGGCCGACAAGGTTATCGAAGGCGTCAAGGCCGGGGCCATCAAGCATTTCTTTCTGGTCGGCGGCTGCGACGGCGCCAAACCCGGTCGTAACTACTATACCGATTTCGTCGAGCAGGCGCCCGCCGACACGGTCATCCTCACCCTGGCCTGCGGAAAATTCAGATTTTTCGACAAGAAGATCGGAGATATCGGTGGGATTCCCCGGCTGCTTGATGTGGGACAGTGCAACGACGCCTACTCGGCGATCAAGATCGCCTCGGCCCTGGCCGAAGCGTTTGACTGCGGGGTCAACGACCTGCCGCTTTCACTGATTCTTTCGTGGTACGAGCAGAAGGCCTGCGTCATTCTGCTGAGCCTGTTTGCCCTGGGCATTCAAGACATTCGCCTGGGACCGTCTTTGCCCGCCTTCATCACCCCGAATGTGCTCAAGGTTCTGGTGGATACTTTTGCCATCAAGCCGATAGCTGAAACCGCTCGTGAAGACCTGGAAGCCATTCTGGCCTGATGGCAAGACGCGGCTTGCCCTGTGTGATCCGGCATCCGCTTTGTCACTCATGGGCTTCTTCATTTCTTAAGATAATAATAAACCCGGCGGCGTCGTGACACCGCCGGGTTCACTCTACATCCCGGCCGTATCGGCCGGTGCTGGGCGACCGGTCGTTCCCGTTTAGCTCAGTTCGAACCGGTCAAGATTCATCACCTTTACCCAGGCCGCCACAAAGTCGTCGATGAACTTCTCCCGGGCGTCATCGGATCCATACACCTCGGCAATGGCGCGCAGCTCGGAGTGCGAACCGAAGATGAGATCGACCCGGGTGGCACTCCATCTGCGCTCGCCGGTGGCGCGATCACGCCCCTCAAACTCGTCACGCTCCTCCGATAGCGGCGTCCAGACGGTACCCATATCCAGCAGATTGACAAAAAAGTCGTTGCTCAAGACACCCGGACGGTCGGTAAACACGCCGTGGTCGGTCTGCCCGACGTTGGCGCCGAGAACGCGCATCCCGCCCACCAGCACGGTCATTTCCGGCACCGTCAGGGTAAGCAGCTGGGCGCGATCCACCAGCATCTGTTCGGCCGGTACGGTGTACTTGGTTTTCAGATAATTGCGGAACCCATCCGCCTCCGGCTCCAGAACACTGAACGACTCCACATCGGTCTGCTCCTGGGAGGCGTCCATGCGACCCGGAATGAAAGGCACGCTCACCTCGTGGCCGCACTTTTTCGCGGCCTCCTCAATGGCGGCGCACCCGCCCAGCACGATAAGATCGGCCAGTGATACCTTTTTCCCAAACCCGCTCTGGATGCTCTCCAGGGTGGTCAGCACCTTGGCCAGCTTTTCCGGTTCGTTCACCGGCCACTCGTTCTGCGGCGCCAACCGGATGCGGGCGCCGTTGGCGCCGCCGCGCATATCGGAACCACGGAAGGTGGAGGCCGAACCCCAGGCGGTTGCCACCAGCTCGGAGATACTGAGCCCGGCATCGAGAATCTGTTTCTTGAGGGTAGCCGCGTCCGCCTCATCAATCAATGCATGATCCACCGGCGGGATCGGATCCTGCCAGATCAGCTCTTCTGCCGGAACCTCCGGCCCCAGGTAGCGGGCCCGCGGCCCCATGTCCCGGTGGGTAAGCTTGAACCAGGCACGGGCAAAGGCATCGGCGAACTCCTCGGGATTTTCCAGATAACGCCTGGCAATTGGCTCGTAGATGGGATCGAACTTCAGGGAGAGATCGGCGGTGGTCATCATCGGCCGCAGTTTTTTGGTGGGGTCATGGGCGTCTACCACCATATCCTCCTCGTCCACATCCTTGGCCAGCCACTGATGCGCCCCGGCCGGACTCTTGACGAGTTCCCAGTCATACTTGAACAGCACCTTGAGGTAGCCCATATCCCAGGTGGTGGGATTGGGTTTCCAGGCGCCTTCGATGCCGCTGCTGATAGTATCCCCGGCGTTGCCGCTGCCGTAGCTGCTCTTCCAGCCAAGCCCCTGCTCCTCGATGGGGGCGCCTTCGGGTTCCGGGCCCACATGGGCCGGGTCACCGGCGCCGTGGCACTTGCCGAAGGTGTGGCCGCCGGCCACCAGAGCGACGGTTTCCTCGTCGTTCATGGCCATGCGGGCGAAAGTCTCGCGCACGTCACGACCAGATGCCACCGGGTCGGGGTTGCCGTTGGGCCCCTCCGGATTGACGTAGATCAGACCCATCTGCACGGCGGCCAATGGCTTTTCCAGATCGCGTTCCCCGGAGTAGCGTTCATCGGCCAGCCATTCGCTCTCTTTGCCCCAGTAGATGTCTTTTTCCGGCTCCCAGATGTCTTCGCGGCCGCCCCCGAAGCCGAAGGTCTTAAATCCCATGGACTCCAGGGCCACGTTACCGGTGAGGATGAGCAGATCGGCCCAGGAGAGTTTGCGCCCATATTTTTGCTTGATGGGCCAGAGCAGCCGTCGCGCCTTGTCCAGGTTGACGTTGTCGGGCCAGCTGTTGAGCGGCGCAAACCGCTGGTTGCCGGTGCCGCCCCCGCCGCGACCATCGGCGGTGCGGTAGGTGCCGGCGGCGTGCCAGGCCATGCGGATGAAGAGCCCGCCATAGTGGCCCCAGTCAGCCGGCCACCACTGCTGCGAGTCCTCCATCAGATCAAGAAGGTCTTTTTTTACGGCGGCCAGATCGAGGGTTTTGAACTCCTCGGCGTAGTTGAAATCCTCTCCCATGGGATCGGATTTTTCGCTATGCTGGCGAAGCATATCGAGATTAAGGTTGTCCGGCCACCAATCCCGATTTGATTTGCCAGCGTTTCCCGGTGTCTTGCCCGTTACCGGGCACGTTGCCTGTTCACTCATGTTATCGCTCCCTTACATGTCACTTGATGGTTGGTGGAATAGGCCGGTAATACGCCTTTCACTCAAATCAAATAGAGTTCTGCTCCCGCGGTCCTATTTTTTCATACACTCCCGGCAGATGCCGCGTACCTCCACATGGGTCTGTTCTATCTCACCAAGAGACTCCACTGAGGCGGGCAACCTGATCCTATCCAGAACCTCATCGGCAAAATCACGCATCATCCCGCATCTGCTGCACACGAAGTGATGATGATTGTGCACGTTGGCGTCAAAACGGGTGCGCCCGCGCCCCGGCCCCAGCGCGACAATCAGCCCCAGATCGCTGAGCAGCCAGAGGTTACGGTAGACGGTATCCAGCGACACCGTCGGCAACCGCTTGCGAACCCGCTGAAATATCTGATCCGCATCGGGATGATCGGCACAGCTTGCCACCTCACGAAATATCTCCATGCGCTGGTGAGTGAGCTTAATGCCCTCGCCGCGACACACGGTTTCAAAATGTTTCATACGTGCCGCAACCTCATCTGGTGCTATATCTGCCATTATTCTTTTTTAGTAATCAGTTCCTATATAAAAGTAAAGGGGCAACAACATCGGTGCTATCGAAAACAGCGACTACGTCGGCGAAAGGTCAAAACCAGGATGGATCTTTACCGCTCTTGCCACCACTGACATATCTTCATCGCCAACCCGCCGGAAACCGTACTATTAATCTTGCCTGGCTATTCCCGCAATGATGCATGCATGTTGAGCATCACGCTCAATCGACATCGATGGGTTCCACGCTGACATGCAGTTCCTTTACCCCGGGAACACCGCGGGCCAACTTGTCGACCTCATCCTGCACCTTTTTGGTCATGGACATGGCGGCATCGATGGTGACGGCAACAACACCTTCTTTGGCAAGTACGTCGGCATTGGCATAGGTATCGGCCAGTGCCACTTTGACTCGTGCGGCCAAATAGGCGTCCGCAAGACTCCGCGTGGCTGATTCCGTCGTCTGAAAACAGGGGCGTCTGGCCAGCGAGACCAAGGTTTCCACGGCGTCCTGTACACTGAGATTATCAATATGAAAGACGATGTCATAAAGCGATGGATCGTTGGTATCGATACCGTATACATGCAAACTCCACTTCCGCCGCTCTTCATCGTCCTTAAGCAGAATGCGGCGAGCCTCTTTCTCGGAAATCGACTCGCGTTTCATCTCCTCGACGATACGATCCTCGAGATTGGCGATAATGCGCACCTTGAGCACGTTCGGCACGCCCTGAAGGAAAAAATGGCCGGCAAGACCATGATATACGATGTTGTCTCGCCGCATATTCTCGAGAAACGTCTCGGCAAAGTAGGCCACGAATTTTTCTTTACGGTATTTCAGGCGGTCGAGAATTGAGGGCGCGTCATGGATTGCCCTGACCATTTTCAGCTCCGGGATTTTGAAGTGGTCCGATGTCTCGAGAATGATGTCACGTGATATGCATTCGTAATCCAGGGCACTGGACAGTTGTTCGGCTATTTCTTTTCCTTTACTGTAAGAACCACGTGAAATAGTGACGATGCTCATGATTGTATCTCCGCTGATATTTGCTGATGATTTTAATTCTGAACGGATTCGCCGGCGCCGCGAAAATTATCGCCGCTTCAAGACGGAGCAACCACCACAATGTCCGTGGTGCGCATGCCCGGCTCACTGGACGCACGGCTTACCACATAAAGAACTCTATTTTACAATTACAAGGTGTAGCTGTTACGGGAACCAGAAGGGTTGGCGTTTCCCGGCGCAGATTTACTGGAACCGTGTTTTGTTGCCGAGAAGCGGGAGGCTACGGGGACATATCACTGACAAGGCAGAGATCCCGTTCTTTTTGGGGTTCACTGGGGGCTGGTATCATTGTTCCGCACGCTTTAAATGCTCCAGGCGATATGACATATGTAGGACTACGATTAAATTAGCGCGGTATTTTCCGCGGTGCAACGGTTTTTTATTTTACCCAGCCGGCGTCGGCTATGGCCGAACCGGCTCCAGCACACCGCAAAAACTTTGTGACGGAGTTCATCAACTAATAAAACAGCACCAGCATGGCGATCAGCACCACCAGAAACAGCGCCGTCATCCCCGACCCCGCCCGCACGTAATCCCTGGTCTGGTAATCACCGGGCCGCATGATCAGGGCGTTGACCTGATGAGTAGGCAGCACGAAGGTATTGGAGGCGGCCAACGCCACCAGTAGCGCTACCATTCCCGGATCCGTACCCATTTCCACCGCCATGGCCATGCACAGCGGGACCAGCAACACGGTGGCGCCGACGTTGGAGACCACCAGGGTGAAAAACGAGGTCAGCAGCCCGACGATAAGTAAAAACACCACCTCCGGTACGGCGCCCACCGCCCCCATGATGGTCTGCGCCAGCCACTCCGCCGCCCCGGTTTTCTGAAAGGCAAGACCAAGGGGGATCAGGCCGCCAAGCAGAAAGACGGTCATCCAGTCGATGGACTTATACGCCTCGTCGATGGTCAGCACCTTGGTGAGAATCATGGCCAGTGCACCGGTCAACAGACAGATGGAAAGTGACAACTTCACCGGTACGCCAAGCATCGCGAAAAGCGGCTTGTTCAGCAGGATCAGGGCGACCGTCAGGCCAAGGATGGTGAGTGCCGTCGCGGCCCGCTCCTGGCGGATTTCTTCACCCTTGATGGGGCCGGTGAAGACGAACATGTTTTTCTTCTGCAGGGCGCGAAACTTATCCCAGCGGCCAAACAAGAGCAGGGCGTCGCCGGGCTTGACGATCTCTTCGGTGATCTGATTGAACTGGCAGATGCCCGAGCGGCACATGACCACCGGCACGACACCGTTGGTCTTGCGAAACTGCAGTTCATGCATGGTCTTGCCCGCCAGCAGGGAACGGGGGGTGACGATCCCCTCGACGATACCGGCGTTGTCGGGTGAGAAATCATCGGCGAAGACATCTAGATCACCCTTGAAGAGCAGCCCCAGATCGGCCGCGCACTGGCGCACATGCTCCTCGTTGCCCACCATCACCAGGGTCTCGCCGGACTGAATGAGCTCGTTGCGGGTCGGCGCGTAGTTTTTCAGCTTCTTGTCGGGCATATAGACGCCGACGATGCTTACGTGGTAGCGGTCGCGAACATGCAGCTCTTCCAGGGTAAAGGAGCCGAAGTCACGCGGTACCAGCAGTTCGTAGGCGCCGGCGATTTCCTGGTAGGTATCGGCCAGCGAGGCGGGCATGAGCCTGCCGTCGTCACTCTCTTCTCCTCGCTGTGGCAGGATAAATTTACCAAACAGCACGAAATAGACGATGGCGGCAATAACCAGGGCGATACCGATGGGGGTCTGGGTAAAGAGGCCAAAGGTGTCCACTTCCTGGCCAAGCATGCCGATTTCGTTTGCCTGAATAATGAGATCATTGAGCAAAATGGTGGGAGAGGCCCCCACCAGGGTAACGGTGCCGCCGATGATGGCGCAGAAACCCATGGGCATCAGAATGCGCGAGGCGGGGATGCCGGTCTGCCGGCCAATGCGCATAACCGCCGGCATAAACAGGGCGGCGGCGCCGATATTTTGCATGAAACTGGAGATGACCGCGGCGGTAGCGGAAATCAGCGTCATGATGCGCCGTTCGGACTTATGGGCGAGTTTGACAATGCGGGCGGCGAGCACGTTCATGCAGCCGGTTTTGTCGAGCCCGGCGCCGATAATGATAACCGCGATAATCGCCACCACGGCGTTACTGGAGAGCCCGCTGATGGCTTCCTCCGGTGTTACCAGCCCCAAAATCGGCAGGATGACCATCATCATGATGCCCACCACATCCACCCGCACCCACTCGAACACAAACAGGCAAATGACCAGAGCCAGCACCGCAAACACCAGCCCAATCCGGCCGGTAAACCCGATCCGCACCGCCTCGCCCACCGCCTCCGCGGCCAGCACCGGCTCGACAAGCCCCACCGCTGAAATCGCCGCACCCAGCCCGGCACCCACCCCCCAATACGCGATGTTTCGCATCATCACCCTCCCCTGCGTTTAATGAAACGATTAACCATAGCAGAGTGAAACCAAAGATGCCACCGACTGGTAAAAAATGTAAAGCGCACCGGCAAGCTCACGGGTTGCCTGCCGAGCCGATGCGTTACAAATCTCAAACTTGCTTGCTAACGTCATTCCCGCCCTCGATAACAACACTCAAGGGCAGGCTGCAGCGGGAATCCTGTGATTTCAATTAATTATGGGTATCAGGTCAATTCCGGTATTATGGGAATATGGGCTGATCATTTGCACCCGTCAGCACATACAATTCACCACCGCGTGTACACCAATCAGCAGTTCAGCTATATCAGGCCGGTTGTATCACCTGCCTGTATCGGCCACATCCCAGACTGTCCAGCCCGGACGGGCGGTGACGTGGGAAAGTATTTCATGGGGTTGTTCCGCCATACAGGCAATATATCCAGCCGCGACATTTTCCCGACCGTAAAATGATGCCATTCGTTTAAGGCCGCGGGCATCACGGTTGTCTGGTCTCTCTGTGAGCTTGCATTCAATCCCGGTCAATCGACCATCCATTTCGATAAGCAGATCAACTTCATTGCCGCCTTGATCTCGCCAGTACCAAAGAGATGCTGACGGGCTCAGCCATTGCTGCCATTTCCGCCACTGGCTGATCACATGATTCTCCCACACCGCTCCCGCGGACCTGCTTTTCCACAATGAATCGGCTGATTGAAAGCCCATGAGAAAGACAGCCAGGCCTGTATCGGCGAAATAGAGCTTGGGTGATTTTGCCAACCGTTTGCCCAGGGATTTATAATATGGCTCCAACAGCACAATCTGATTGGAGGCCTGCAAAACACTGATCCATTGCCGGGCTGTGGTTGCGGAGATGCCAACATCACGGCCCAGCTCAGACATATTCAAAGTGTGCGAGCAGCGGGCGGCGCAGGCGCGCAGAAACCGCTCAAAATCCCGCAGGCTACCGATGTTGAGCAGGTTTCGGATATCGCGCTCCAGGTACGTGGCCAGATACCCCTGATACCAGCGATCACGCGAAACCGGATGGTCAGGATCTTCCCAAAGTCGGGGAAACCCGCCACGCCATAAAAACTCCAGCCAATCGGCGCTTGACCGGGGGTTGTAGGCCGCCTGCCACTCACAACCGGATAACCCCGAAAAAGCAATAACGGCAGCCCGACCGGCCAGGCTGTCTGACACGTTTTGCATGAGCATGAAGTTTTGTGATCCAGACAAAATAAACAGCCCGTGTGTGCCGTGATGTTCATCCACATAAGTCTTAATCTGTCTGAAAAAGGCTGGAGCGTACTGTATTTCATCGAGGATTACCGGCGGGGGATGCAGACGAAGGAACTCCGCCGGCCTGGTTTCCGCCATTTCGGCGTGGGCGGCGACATCGAGGGAGACGTAGCGATAGTCTGGAAAGCTCCGCTCCAGTACACTGGTTTTGCCGACCTGACGTGGTCCAACTAATACCGTCACCGGAAATGTCGCAACAACACTTCGTAATTGCTCAGTTATTTCTCTTGGTATCCACATTTTTGACCATTTTAAGTTGACAGCTTAAAATTGTCAATCTATTGGTTTTTTATTGTATGTTTTTACTATTGGACTTCTTCCGTATGAAAACTGCGCAACATACCCTTTTCACGCTCAAATGATTGCAACATTGCGATACGTGAAACTCAGATCAAACTAGAGGTATAAATAATTCTTGGAGTATGGCACAATGAAGGGCAAAGAAGCGAATCAGTCCTCCTGAAATGCGAGGTGGAATGGCATGCGCATCGGTATCTACCGTTTTACCATAAAATTTACCTCTCCTGCTCTATTACCCTCTTTTAAGGGTTCGACCCTGCGTGGCGGCCTCGGCCATAGCCTCAAACGGGTCAGTTGCGCTCTGCGCAGGCAAGAATGTCATAATTGCATGCTGCGCAACTCTTGTGCGTATGCGCGGATTTTTGAACCGAAGCCTTACAATGCACGAGAAGATTCAAAGCCCCGCATCGCCCACCGACCACTCCCCTACGTCATTGAGCCGCCGCTTGATTCCACGCGCCACTACGACACGGGCGCACATTTAGAATTTCGCATCATCCTATTTGGCAATTTGCTTGAATACATCCCCTACCTGGTATTCGCCGTTCAGGAAATGGGTAAATCAGGTCTTGGGAAAAAGCAGCAAACTCCCGGCTTATTTGAGCTCAAGCGTGTGCACCACGACGACACCATCATCTATGAAGACAAACGACTATCAGCGGTCAAGGAGCACCATGAACTGGTACTTGACCATCCCCCGGCGGCAACGATTCATCATCTGACCATCCAGTTCCCCATCCCATTTCGGGTTAAACATGTCAATAAGCTGCAGTCAGAACTCCCTTTTCATGTTTTGATGCGCGCCGCAGTACGCCGCTACACAAGCCTTGAACATGCCTATGGCGATACACCCGCCGAATTGGATTTTAGAGCAATCATAAACCGGGCCGAATCGGTGGCAACAGAATGCACCGACTGCCGGTGGCAAGATATCGAGCGCTACAGTAACCGCCAGCAGCAGAGCATGTATTTTGGCGGAATCTGCGGCACAACCACATATCGCGGTGATGATCTTGCTGAGTTTATACCGCTTCTCAAATATTGTGAAACCACCCATGTGGGGAAGCAAACAGCTTTCGGGCTCGGCATGATCCGCGTAAGCCTGGGCGAATCCTCATGAGAAACATTCTTCTCGCCCTCTGCGGACTCGCCCCGCAAGTGATTACCGAGGCATTGTATGCGCTTTTGCAGGAGGGAAAATACGTTCATGCTGTTCATGTGATTACCACCCGCCAAGGAAAAAACCAACTTCTTGCCGGATTGTTCGATCCTGCCCAACCGAGACTTTCACACCTGCTCAATGAATTTGGCCTTAATTTGACGGATGTGGAATTCCCACCCACAAATATACATACCCTCACCAACTCGACAGGAGTTGAAATTGATGATATCGGCACCGCCGAGGACAACGAACACTTCCTGGAACTCTGCCTAAGCCTGGCGCACCGATTTAGTAAAGACGCGGGCACGGCAATCTGGTACCTTGTGGCAGGGGGCAGAAAAACCATGACTTCATGCCTGACCCTGGCAGCACAATTGTACGGCCGTCAACAGGACCGCCTGTTTCATGTATTGGTCTCGCCTGACTTTGAGAACTGCCGAGATTTCTGGTACCCCCCCAGGCAGTCACAGAGCCTGCGCCTCTTCGATCGGCAGGGACACCCGTTTACCAAGGAAACGCGATACGCTCAAATCCAACTAATCTCGATCCCTTTCATCTCGGTAGGCGCAATTCAGGGCGAATCGATAGTAACCGAGATGAAAACGCCTGCCGATCTCATGCAATCGCTCATTCGAGAAACGCCGTACCACCTTGTCGTTGATTTGGCGGAAGGAAAAATCATCTACGGAAAAACCGAAATGGATATGCACCCGGCTCATCTCGCCCTGTACGCATTTTTTGCGGAGCGCAGAAAAAGTTGTGAGTATGACGGCCCATGTATCGACTGCAGCCACTGTTATCCTGACTTATACGCCGTTGTGGAAAGTAGCGGCATTGCCGATATGTACCGCCGCATTCCCGGCAGCAGGTTGATTGATGAGATGAGCGATTCGGGAATAAGCACCCTGTCCAAAGAAAATTTCAACTCATACAAATCAAAAATCAGGCGAGACTTGTTGAGCACCTTTGGCCATGCGCACATCCAAGAGTTGGAAATCGCTTCGCTGGGGACACGACCGAACACTTGCTACGGACTCCGTCTGGACCGAAAAAGGATCCAGATCAAATGGTGAGGGTAGCAGGGGTATATTTATTGTGCTCTACTATCGCTCACACTGCCTCGCCCATATAACATTTCAGCCAATTACCCATGATATCCAGGAGGGCGCCGCGAATGAGCCAGACACCCAGCAGGAACATATTTGTAACCTTTCTTGGCACCAACCCCTACATTGCCTGCAACTATCACCTGGACGACGGCAGAGGCATCAGCAATGTGCGATTTGTCCAGGAAGCCATGGTTCAACTGCTGTGTGAGCAATTTACTGACAACGATCGTATTCTGATATGTCTCACTGAAGAGGCTGCGGCGAAAAACTGGCACGACACCGCCGAAGGCGCTACCCACATCCCCGGCCTTCAAAGCCGGCTGACAGCGACAGGCAAAGCCGAACTGATCGAGACTGTTGCAATCCCGGCGGGTAAAACCCCTGATGAAATGTGGAGTATTTTTGCCTGCATCCTGGCAAAACTGGACCATGGCGACCGAATAACTCTTGATATCACCCATGGCTTTCGCTCACTGCCCATGTTGGGGCTGGTATTGCTGCACTACGCCCGCATGCTGAAGCAAATAACCATCGACGGCATCTACTACGGTGCTTTTGAAACCTTGGGGACTATTAGAGAGGTCAAAAACATGGAGGTATCTCAGCGCAATGCACCCATATTCAATCTCACCGACTTCTCGGTGCTGCTGGACTGGTCTGGTGCGGTCCGAGATTTCACTCACCGCGGAGACCCCGCAGATATAGCGGAATTACTTAACCAAGCCGCTCGTCCGAGGAATCGGATAAGCAAAGGTAAAGACGAATTGGCCGGTGTGTGGAGCGCTGCATCTTATCATCTTAAAGCCGTAGCTCAGATTATCAAAACCTGTCGTGGCAATGAACTAGTCAAGGCTGAAGCGTTCACCAAAATGCACGAAAATCTTATAAGGTGCGAACAATTACCGGAACTGCCACACCCCTTTCGACCACTGCTCAAACAAATCGATTCAAAGATAGAAGCGTTCCAACCTGATGATATTGATAACTTCCTGAGAGCGGTGAAGTGGTGCAACCAGCATGGACTCACTCAGCAGAGTATAACCCTTTTCCAGGAAGGCGTTGTTTCCCTGTTGTGTAGTCGTTTTTGCTTGGATTGGCGTAACAAGAATGCGCGAAAGATGATAGAAGGCTCGCTTCACGTCAATAACCAGAATATCCCCCAGACAGATTGGCGCTCCCCACTTTCTGATCCTGCCCATAAGAAGTTGATAACACAGATACTTGAGGATCCAATTATCAGCGATATAAGCTCTCGTTTCGACAAGCTCAGCAAGCTGAGAAATGATATCAATCATGCGGGAATCGTTCAATCGCGGTGTGCAGCACGTCTAGAAAAAGAATATAAGAAAAATCATCGCGAAATAATTTTGATTCTCAACCGGCACCGCAACGTTGCAATTAAAGGCGGGTAACCTTCTTGTATGGTAAAAAGGCGCACGATTTCAGATAATCACGACTCAGGAGCAGGTATGCAGGAAACCACCTTGAAAATCGGCCTAGCCGCCCTCTGCCATGACATTGGAAAATTTGTTGAAGGCGGCATGAAACTGCCCACAGGCTATGCGGACGCCAATCAGCAAATCTATCAACCCGTCTGGGACAGCAAGTACTCACATCGTCATGCCTTGTATTCGGCTGCGTTTATCGAGCACTATGCCGAGTATCTGCCGGCCGTATGCAACCAGCCGGGCTGGGGAGACGGAGATAGTTTCATCAACCTCGCCGCCTGTCACCACAAGCCCGAAACCCCCATGCAGAGTTGCATAACCCAGGCCGACCGCCTCAGTGCCGGCCTCGACCGCGCCACCTACGAACAGGCCGAATATATCCCGTTCCAACGGTATCGTTCGACCCGCATGGTCTCCATCCTGGAAGCGCTCTCACCTGATGAAGACCGGCAGAATCTCTTTGAAAAAGACGAAAACTACACAACAAACTACTCTTTGGCGCCGCTCACCCCGGAGAGCATCTTTCCCACCGCCCGCGAAAAGATCGACACAGATAAGGCCAAACACGAGTACCAGGCAATTTTTGACGAATTTATCAAACGGCTTGCCATCCTGCCCCACAAAGATGACCCGGCCCTGTGGGGCCAGCATTTTGACAGCCTGTTGGCCCATTTCTGCTCTCATATACCGGCGGACCGGGTCGGCGCAGTAGCACGGGACGTATCTCTCTACGATCACTGCCGCACGACAGCGGCCCTGGCTGCGGCGCTGTATCTGTATCACCACGATACCGACAGTTTAGACGAACAGGCGATCGAAAAGGTTGATGTGGAGAAATTTCTTCTCGTCTCCGGCGATTTCTATGGAATCCAAGAGTTTATTTTCACCGCCGGCGAGCATCAGCGGCTACGGGCAAAACTGTTGCGGGGCCGTTCGTTTGCGGTATCGCTGCTCAGCGAACTTGCCGCCGAGAGTTTGTGCACCGCCCTTGGGCTGCCGTTTACCGCCGTTTTCCTCAGCGCCGCGGGCAAGTTCCACATTCTGGCCGCCAACACACCAGACGCCCGGCAGACCATCGAAGACGAAGCGCGGCGCCTCAACCGATGGCTCTTTGATATTTCCTATGGCCAGGCCAGTGTCGGCATCATTATCACCACGGCACGTCCGTCGGAGTTCACCAAAGAGCAATTCTTTCAACTCTGGGATCGCCACCTGGAGGCTATGGAGAAGCGCAAACACCAACGGCTCGATACGGCTCACTATGGTGAAATCGGCGGCTACCTGGATTCTTTTACCAAAGAACTGGGACTCTGCCCGTTTTGCGAAAAACGTCCTGCCCAAGAAATCACGGAAAACGACACCTATCTGGGCCAAGAGGGCAAACCATCCTGTGCTGTCTGCCGCGACCATATCATGCTCGGCACCAACCTGGTAAAAAACCGGTTTGTGGCGCTCTACCGCGACCATTACCTGAAACCGGGCCGGGAAACATTGCTGGAGCCGCTGTATGGAAGATATCAGGTAACATTTTTTGATACGCACGCGCCGCAACGAGACCCATCGCTTATCAAATTCTGGCAATACAGAACCACCTACGAAACCGACCCCAGCACCTCGACGGGCCTAATAGCCACGATACGGCTGCTCAACGGCTACATCCCGGTCTATGGTGAAAATGACAGCGGCCTTGACCTTACCGGTGAAGACGACCACACAAACATTGACGACTTGATCGCGGCGCATGCGCCCAAGACCTTCAACGACTTGGCCAAGCTGGCAAAAAGCGGTAAACAAGGGGCCGAGGCTCTCGGTATCCTCAAAGCCGATGTGGATAATCTCGGTCTGCTCATGTCCTGTGGAATGGCACAGCAACGGTTCACAATGTCGCGGATGGCCACCCTTTCACGAAAGATTGATCAGTTTTTCAGCCTCTATCTGCCCCACCAATTGGCCTGCGATCCCGGATTTCAAAACGTGTATACGGTCTTTGCCGGTGGCGACGACCTCTTTCTAATCGGCCCCTGGAATGTCATGCCGAAACTGGCAAGCCATCTCCGCAAGGCCTGGGGACGCTATGTCAGCGGCAACGATGGTGACAATCAGCTTACCTTCTCGGCCGGGATCTCACTGCAAAAAACCCATGTTCCGGTCAACCGCCTTGCCGTCGATGCCGAAACCGCCCTTGAACGCGCCAAGGACGGCGGCCGCAACCGTATCACCATGTTTGGTGAGACGGTTACTTGGGATGAATTCGAACAGCTTTTGGCGCATAAAGAAACCATTTCCCACTGGCAAGAAAAACAATACATAACAAGCGGCATGCTTTATCGGCTCAACACCTTCATCGACATGGCCCGCAAACAACGGGCCATCACCGGCGCCACCAACAGCGTCAATATTCGTGATATGGAATGCCTTAAGTGGCCTGCCCTGTTGCGCTACAGCCTGGAGCGCAACATCAAGACGAAAGAGGCGGAAAAAGACCGCGCCATGCAGGAGGTTATCGAGATCAAGGAGTGGATTGAAGACTATGGCGGTGCGCTCAGAATCGCGCTGTGGAGCAAACTTTATGAACAACGATAGGAGGAGATAAAAAGGCCATGGAACAGATAAAGCTGTGGGTGGATAAAGAAAAACAAATCGTCGACCCTTTCCTATTCAGCAAGATCGCACATGAAAAAGCGCGAGAAATAGATGAAGATGGAAGAGACCACAAAAATAAAGAAAAACAAAATGGAAGTTCCCAGCTCCGTCGATTTTTTGACGAGATCGCACGACTAAATATAAAAGCGCAATCAGATATAGAACCATGGGAATTTATACTACCCCAAGTTCATATGGTCGTAGCAAAAATGACTTATGCACAGGGCCGAGAACTCGTTACACCAAAATTTGTCAAGCTATTTGGCGAGCCGATTAGAGACCAAGTAGTGGACAAGGATGATCTACGCGTATACTGCTCATTTTTTGAAGCATTTATCGGCTTTTATAAATCATATCGCCGCAATTAGATTTCCATGAAGGAGGCTTAAATGCATTTAATAGAGATCCGCCAAATCCAAGGGCACATTACACTTCTCAGCGGCTTGCATATCGGCGCAGGAGATACGGAATTGCACATAGGTGGAATAGACAAGTCGGTAGTCTGTCATCCGCATACCAGACACCCTTACATTCCTGGATCATCATTAAAGGGAAAAACTCGATCCCTATTGGAGATGAGAAGTGGCTGTATGGCAAAAACTAGTGGTAAACCGCTACGATTTATTGATTTGAAAAAATATGAAGGTCAACAAAAAACTGTAGCACGAAACATCCTCCAATTGTTCGGAACAAGTGGAGCAGACAAGGGTGATGCTCAAGAAATTGGCCCTGCAAGGGGGTCTTTTTCAGACTGCTTTTTATCAGAAGAATGGACTGAGCGGGCTATGAGCATTCCACTGACCGAAATAAAGGCTGAAACTGCAATAGACAGGATTTCCGGGACTGCTCAGCGGGGTAGTTTACGCCTAACAGAAAGGGTAGTAGCGGATGTCAAGTTTTCTTTTTCGATTAGTTTGAAAGTGATGTCCGATGACCCTGACCTCAGCGAACTGCTGCTTAAAGGGCTGAAACTGCTTGAGCTGGACGCCCTCGGCGGCAGCGGTAGCCGCGGCTATGGACGGGTAAAGTTTACCTTCAGCGAGCCCGCTGATTTCCAAAATCGTTTTGATGCCATTGTGCCATAGGTGCGGCCATGCGCGTCTATGCCGTTACTCTCACGCCCCTGTCCCCTTTTGGCACGCCGCTCAAGGGCGACACCCTGTTTGGCCAGTTCTGCTGGCAATGTGCCCTGAACAAAACACTTGTATCACAGGGCCTTGAATACTGGATTGAGCGCTACCAGGAGCAGCCTTTTGCCGTCTTCTCCTCGGCCTGGCCACACCTGACCGGGCCGGACGGAACCGACCGCTACTGCCTGCCCCGGCCGGCCTTACCCATTTCCCCCCCGGCTGACATGCCGCGAACAGAACGGCTGGTGAAAAAAAAGCAGACAAAGGGCGAAAGATGGCTTTTTGTCGATGCGTCTGATCTAAGAATTGACCTCATGCGTTGCCAGACCAAAAACGACGCACAACTTTTCAACTGCCTCTGTGACACCTTGCCGGAGGAGCTGCGCTGGGAGTTTGATACGCTACCCGAAACCGTTAAAAAGCCAGTTGTTAGGGCCGAACAGGCACATAATTCGATCAATCGTCTTACCGCAACAACCGGCCAGGGTTTTGACCCGTTTACGCTTGAGACCCTTCACTTCGCCCCAGGTATCCGTCTGGTAGTGTTTGTCGGCGTCCATGAAGCAGCCCTTACGGTTGATCAACTCACGAAGGGACTCACCGAAATAGGAAAAGCCGGTTTCGGCCGGGACGCCTCCAGCGGGCTGGGCCGCTTTGCGGTGGCCGAGCCGATTGAAATCAACTGGTCTGCCTGCGCCTCCAGTCAGGACTGCTACACCTTGGCGCCGTGTATACCGCCTGAAGCTGGGTTCTCCGAAATCTTCGCCAAACCTTTTACCCGTTTCGGCAAACATGGCTCGCTGCTGGCTTTAAGCAACAACCCATTTAAGAACCCGGTGGTCATGGCCGACGAAGGGGCGGTATTCGTTCCCGAAACGGGAATGCCGCCACAACAACCTTATATCGGGCGAGCCGCCACCAATCTTTCACGTGTCGAGCCGCACACGGTAGCGCAGGGCTACAGCCTTTATCTGCCACTGACCGGGAGGACAATATGACCTCGCAAACAATCTATTTCCAGTTGACGGTGGCGGCACCCACCCACATCGGCTGTGGTGAAGTGTACGAGCCCACCGGCTTTGTCATCGACACCGATTATAGTGAGTTGATCAGTTTCGAGCCGGCCCGGTTCCTGGCCCAGTTGTCAAGTGATGAACGGGATGAGTTCGCTTCAATCTGCAAGGCCGGCACCGTTGAGTCTATCCAGGATCTCTATAAGTTCATGCGCCGGATGAAAGATACGGCACGCGGTGAGCGTATCGCCGTTTGTACCGGTTTCGCGGATCATTATGAGCAAACGCTTAATAAGCCCAAAGCACTGTTTAAAAAGGAACTCAACCAGTTTTCCATTGCCCGCACCGCCTTCAACCCCCTGGACGGCAGCGTTTACATCCCCGGCTCTTCAATCAAGGGATCCATACGAACAGCTGTACTCAATAACCGCAATCAGGGGAGAAAGTCTCCAAGATTCACAGGAAATAAAGCAGGACTGGAGCTTCAGGAACACCTGCTGAAATATCAGTTTAGAGATATAGCATCCGACCCTTTCCGGCTGATTAAAGTATCGGATTTTGTTCCCGCAGGCACCACTCAGCGTTCAATCAATTATGCGCTAAATATCAAGAAAGCAGTAACGGCGAAGAACTCCGCGGTCATCCCACAACTCCAGGAAGTGCTTATTCCGGGCAGCCGTTTCTGGGGCTCGGTAACGGTGCTGCCGGCACCGTCTTCAATACATAACCCTGTCACCCTGGCGGAAATCGATACCGCCTTGCGGTATTTCTATGAAGCCGAAAAGAAACGGGAAGATTCTGAATTAAACGCCATCAATATCAGCCCGGTTGCACTGGCTGAAACAGACGGTACGGCCCTGCGTATCGGCCGTCACAGCGGCGCCGAAGCCCTTACCGTTAATGGTCATCGCCACATAAAAATCAGCGCACCGGGCAAAGAACTGAAATTTTCCAGCACAGGCGCCACCACCTTCTGGCTGGCGGCCGACACACGCAAATCGCCCACTCCAGGGCAACTTACCCCCATGGGATGGGTGCAGTTACGCATCCTCACAAACGATGAATGTACGGAGCTTATGGCGGCGCGCGAGCGTGATCATGAACAAAAAAAGATAAAATACCGGCAACAAATTGAACAAGCCGCAGCGCATCGGCGTGAGACGCGAAAGACTCATGAAGAAAACGAGCGACGCCGACAAGAAAAAGAAGAAGAGATTAAAAGAGAAAAAGCACGCCAAAAAGCACTGCAAGAGCAGTGGCAGGCCATGAGCACGCTCGATCAGGATATCGCCGTCATCATGGCCACCGAAGTAGCCCGGCAGGAAGCAGCAGACCGCGATCCGCTGCGCGACATCTGGCCCACACTAGAGCAGGCCGACGAAGACACGGCGCGGCGTCTGGCCCAGGCATTTTCCGAGGTGTGGCGCCACACCCCCAGCAAATGGCGCAAAAAACAGTGCGCCCCGGGCCAGTGGCGCAAAGTGGAGCGGGTTGTTGAAATACTGGCCATGCACCATGAAGATATTGTCCGGATCAGTGAACCCGAACAAGCGCGTATTGCCCAGATAGAATCGCTGGAAGATTGGGGCCAATGGCAAAGCGCCGGTATCACGATAGCCGCTCTGACCCTGCCGGCGGCGCGGATTGTTGAAAAAAAATTCAGGAAATGGGGGTGTGATATGAAAAAGGCAAAACCCGCCAAAAAGAAGGCCTTTAAAGAACTCCGCAAACACCTCAGCACCCTCCAGCGCAGCTGAGTGCCGGTTGCCGCCCGGTGCTATTTTGATACCTGCGTGAAACCGTGCCCGCACCGCTGCCCACACCGGCGCTGTACCTTTTGTTCAATCACCGTCTAACTGTTGCCCAAGATCGTGATGCCCGGCAGACCCTAGGAGTTGAGAAAATTGTTGCGCCGCCCGACCATATCCGGCGCCTCTGGGCGCAGATTCCACCAGAGGTGGACGACCCGGCCACTTTTTTGGCGCCGGTTCTGCAGTGGCTGACGGACGCCCCCCGACGCGGCGACTACCTATTGGTCCAAGGGGATTTCGGCGCAACCTGTTTGGTGGTCAAGAGGGCGTTATTGCGGGGCATTATCCCGGTGTATTCTACCACCAGACGGGAGGCGGTCGAACACCGATATCCTGATGGCCGCATTGAGCTTCAACATACATTCTGTCATGTGCGCTATCGCCGTTACTCACAGTAAAAAGAGCAGCCCGGCAAAGCCGCCGACCACAGCGCATCTCACCTGCATTGAAATAACTATTCGTATCTACTGGTATGTAATGATATTCTTAAGCGCAGGTTGGCAAAATTCAGAAAATCATCTGTTTGCAGACGATTACAAAGTAATCAAAACAAACAAAAGGAGGGACCAACGATGTTTACGCACCCATACCAGCCAGGTCGGCGCTTTACCGGCAGGAACCCCTCTGCCGGCGCCGCTGTGCGGGAGCCGCTGAATGAAGAGACCTGAACTACAAAGGGATTACGACCCCGGTATATCAAAGAACAACCTACTTCTACTTAATCTGAGAATGAAGAGACCTGAACTACAAAGGGATTACGACACGATTTTTCTTGCCATGATATCACCTTATTAGGTTTTTAGAATGAAGAGACCTGAACTACAAAGGGATTACGACGTTACTTCTCATCATGGCATCAACCCACCATTTACAAGAATGAAGAGACCTGAACTACAAAGGGATTACGACGTTTCCAGCGGAATCCCCATTTGTTTCGCGAGATTCTCGGCGAATGAAGAGACCTGAACTACAAAGGGATTACGACCGTGTTTGAGTGGATGTTTATTTTCTATACCTATATAGAATGAAGAGACCTGAACTACAAAGGGATTACGACCCCGAATGTTGGCGGGTATGGTCAAAGCAAGGTCGAATGAAGAGACCTGAACTACAAAGGGATTACGACTGATGATTCGCATTATTTCCACCACAATTTGGAGAATGAAGAGACCTGAACTACAAAGGGATTACGACACAAGTAGGCCCGTTACCTACTTGTCCATTGAGTAGGCCGAATGAAGAGACCTGAACTACAAAGGGATTACGACGCTTATCATTAACGCGCGGTTTACCTTTTGCTACCGGTGAATGAAGAGACCTGAACTACAAAGGGATTACGACAGCAACGGTACTAGCTGTTTTCATGGCTTTATTTACTAGAATGAAGAGACCTGAACTTGGGTTTGCGGTCTGTAAGTACATGAATCACCGCAAACCATTGCTGTTGGTGGTTATGCGATGCATAGCAAGATTCGGCGTGTGTCTACAAATTCAAGCTGTTTTTTCCGCGTGTATGAGCTG
>Ga0272443_10001866_pt1 | contig 28662 bp, 19 predicted proteins | sample SSMAcet12_FD_193581 | JGI IMG/M metagenome (GOLD analysis project Ga0272443, IMG submission 193581) | Marine sediment archaeal communities from Little Sippewissett salt marsh, Falmouth, MA, United States - SSM-Acet-12 | ecosystem: Environmental > Aquatic > Marine > Wetlands > Sediment ... | reverse complement strand
AGAAATATGGATCACCACATATTATGGCGCTTATTTAATTAGCAAAGAAAAAGAAGAATTTCTGCACTTCAGGCATGCGGAAGATGATCCAAAAAGCATAAGTTCTAATTCTGCAGTTACAATCTTTGAAGACAGCAGACATAATTTATGGTTTGGTACTGAAAGCGGTTTAAATATCTACAACAAAGACAGCAGCAATTTTTCGTTTTACACCGAAGAAGACGGTTTGCCGAACAATGCTATAAAAGGCATATTAGAAGATGACCATGGGAACCTGTGGCTAAGCACTAATAAGGGTGTATCAAAATTTATAGCCGCGGTTAATATACCCAACACACCCGAATTCAAAAATTACAGTGTGGAAGACGGATTACAGGGAAACGAATTCAACGCCAAGGCGTGTCTTAAAGGAAAAGACGGAAAATTTTATTTCGGAGGAAATAACGGGTTTAACGTATTCCATCCCGACAGCATAAAAGAAAACCCATACAAACCGGAAATCGTCTTTACGGATTTCCTTCTTTTTAACAATCCAGTCGAAATAGGCAAAAAAGATTCTCCTTTAAAAAAGCATATAAGCAGAACAAAACAAATCGTTCTTTCTTACAAGCAATCGGTTATAACTATCAAATACGCGGCATTAAATTTTATAGCTCCGGATAAAAACAAATACGCTTATATGTTGGAAGGATTCGACAAGGACTGGAATTACGTGGGGAACAAAAAAGAAGCGACTTACACAAATTTAGATCCCGGCAAATATTTATTTCGTGTTAAAGGTTCAAACAACGACGGAGTGTGGAATGAAAAAGGAGCTTCGCTTACAATCATTATTACTCCGCCTTTCTGGCGAACTATTAGGTTTTGGGATGATTTTTTAAGGAATAAAAATCGGGAGGAGATGGTTGATTATATCTAAAAAGGAGCTAGAATGAAAAATATAACTGTATCAACTATTATATTTACTTTCTGTTTGCCGTTTTTAAACTTTGCGCAAAGTCATAATATTCGATTTGGTCATCTTACGACAAACGATGGACTTTCTCATTCAAATGTAATGTGTATTTTGCAAGACCACCAAGGCTTTATGTGGTTTGGGTCTTTTGATGGATTAAATAAATACGATGGTTATAATTTTACCATTTATCGACATTCCCATGATGACAACAAAAGTATTACGTCAAATTCTATTCGATCATTTTATGAAGACCAAGAAGGAAACATATGGATAGCTACAATGTTAGGTTTATCCCAATATGATAAGCAAAAAGATCATTTTATAAATTATACGCCTGAGAATGGTTATAACCTTGAAAATTATGATTCATGGAATGTATTCAGAGATAGCCGGGGGAATGTATGGATAGGAACACGTGGGGAAGGATTGATATTGTTTGATCCGGTAAAAAACTATTCTATTCATTTTCAGAATGATGAAAACGATTCTACTAGCATTAGCCATAATAGAACAAGACAAGTGTTTGAAGATAGCAAAGGCAATTTATGGGTTGCAACAGAACATGGGTTGAATCTCTATAACTATAGCAAACAAAGTTTTACGAGATATTTCAATCAAGAAAAAAACCCTAATAGTTTAATCGGAAATACAATATATTTCATTTATGAAGATTCGAAAGGCTATCTTTGGTTTGGCTGTTATGGAAAGGGATTATCATACATTCATGTTAATGATATTGATAAAAAATTATTTAAACATTTTCAACATAATCCAAAAAATAGTAACAGTATGTCCAGCAATCGAATACTTGCTTTATGCGAGGATAAAAAAGGGGGATTCTGGATTGGTTATGAAGATTCAGGGTTGGACTATTTACACAAAGATAAAAAAACATTTTTTCATTATAAAAACAATAAAAATGATCCATCCAGCCTGAACAGTAATTCTATATATTCACTTTATAAAGACAACGTTGGAAATATTTGGATCGGGACTTTTGATGGAGGTATAAATTTAATCAATTACACAGGACAAGGATTTATTCATTATAAAAACATACCATTCCAATCCAATACTTTAAGCCATAATTCTGTATGGGAATTCTCTGAAGATAATCAGGGAAATATCTGGATCGCAACTGATGGTGGCGGTTTGAATAAATTTAATACTAAAAATGGTAACTTTGAACATTATAATTCAAAAAATTCTAATCTTAATTCAGATGCAGTCCTGACTGTTTTTATCGATTCTCAGAACGATGTGTGGATCGGTACCTGGGCAGGCGGCATTAGTAAATTTAATAAACAAACAAAAACGTTTGTTACCTTTCTAAATGGCAATATCAATTCATACAATAATAATGTATTTGATATTGTAGAAGATGAAAATGGTAATTTGTGGCTTGCTACTCAGGGAGGACTTAATAGCTTTAACAAAGAAACAAAGTCATTTGTTAATTATAATAGAAATAATAGTACGTTAATTGACAACTTCCTGGAAATTGTGAAGCTGGATCATGAAGGTAATTTGCTACTAGGCTCATCTATCGGTTTTATGATTTTTAATCCAAAAACAGAAAGGATAATTAATTTAACATCTAACCAGGAAAATTTAAAAAACCATTTTATAACATCTATTTTAGAAGAAAATGATACTACTATTTGGATTGGTACAACGAATGGGCTTAATAAGTTGAACAAAAATACAGCATCAATTACCGAATATTTAACATCAGATGGTTTGCCGAACGATTTAATTTTTGGTATTGAAAAAGATGATAAAGGTTTCTTGTGGATTAGCACAAATGGCGGACTATCCAGATTTGATCCCAAAACAGAGAATTTTAAAAATTATACTAAAGAAGATGGTTTACAAGGAAATACATTTATTAAAAAAAGTCATTATAAATCTAAAGATGGAAGAATGTATTTTGGCGGTAATAACGGTTTTAATGCTTTCTACCCTGATAGTATAAAGAAAAATACTCACGTACCTCCTGTAGTAATAACAAATTTTCTTATTTTTAATAAACCTGTTGAAATCGGAGAAAAAGGATCGCCTCTAAAAAGTAATATTAATTTAACCGAAGAGATCACATTATCCTATAAACATTCATTTTTTAGTTTTGAGTTCGCCGCTTTAAATTACATTATTCCTGAAAAAAATCAATATGCCTATAAGTTGGAAGGATTCGATAAAAAATGGAACTATGTGGGTAATAAAAGAGAAGCGACCTATACAAATCTCGACCCGGGAACATATACGTTTCGAGTAAAAGGTTCAAACAATGACGGAGTATGGAATGAAAAAGGAGCTTCGCTTAAAATTATTATAACTCCTCCCTTCTGGGAAACTCTGTGGTTCCGAATTTTCTTAATAATATTAATAATTTTAATTGTTTACCTTATCCATAACATTCGAATCAGAAATATTGTAGAGTATGGACGAGAAATGGAAAACAAAGTAACAGAAAGGACAGAAGACCTAAGAAAATCAAACCAGGAATTAGAAGACTTCGCTCATATTGTGTCACACGACCTGAAGGCGCCTCTGCGGGGTATAAACGAGCTGGCGGAATGGATAACGGATGATTACCATGACAAACTCGATAAAGAAGGTAAAGAAAATTTAAAAATGCTGAGAGAAAGAGCGATACGCATGAACGCCATGATCCAGGGGATACTGGAATACTCCAGAATCGGAAGAACTGAAGGAAAAAAGGAGAAAGTCGATTTAAATAAACTGTTAAACGAGGTAATAGAACTTCTGGCTCCTCACAAAAATATAAAAATAAAAGTAGAAAACGAATTGCCTGAATACACCGCGGACAGAACCCGGATGATTCAGCTTTTTCAAAACCTCCTGAGCAACGCCATAAAACACGCGGGTAAGCCGGAAGGGATAATAGAGGTTAGATGCGAGGAAAAACCCGGGGAATGGGAATTCAGCATATCCGACAACGGTCCGGGCATAGAGAAGAAATACTGGGATAAGATATTCAAGATTTTCCAAACCCTGGAGAAGAATCCTGCTGATAAAAGCACGGGGATAGGACTAACCATAGTTAAGAAAATATTGGATTTATATAAAGGGAGAATATGGATAGAATCGGAAAAGGGGAAAGAAACCACTTTCTTTTTCACCCTGCCAAAACAATGACGATGTTAGAACTAATTAAAAAATTACTCCTAACCTTAATATTATTGCAATTTATCAATAGCTACGCGCATCGACCGCGAATAGAATTCACCCGCCTAACAGTTCAGGACGGATTGTCGCAAAGCTGGGTAATATCTATATATCAGGATAAATATGGATTCATGTGGTTCGGCACAAACGAAGGATTGAATAAATACGACGGCTACAATTTTACTGTTTATAAGAACAATACCGAGGATAAAAGTACAATCAGCAATAACGGGATTTCGTCAATATACGAAGATACAAAAGGCAATCTATGGATAGGAACAGAAAACGGAGTGAATCTTTACGACAGAAATAAAGATCGTTTTATTTACCTGAATTCTCTTTCTCATAAAGTAATTGTCGATTTTCTCGAACTCGAAAACGGAAAAATATTTATCGTTAGCCGCAACAAGGGATTATACTTATATGACCTGGCGAAAGATAGCGTAACTTCTTCATGGACCGGGGAAAAGGATAACTTAAGCAGTGATGATCTCAGCGACATTTGTACGGATGATAATGGTAATATCTGGGTAGCTTCCGCGAATGGATTAAATCTATTAATCTCGAAAACGGACACATTCATCAGCTTCAAAAATGAAAAAAATAGTAATTCTATAATTGCAAATAATAATATCGAGTGCCTATACATCGACGGCGAGAACAGAATGTGGGTGGGAACTCATGGTGGATTAAGCTTGCTAAAATTCAACGAAAAAAATCCCGAGAAATCTCATTTCATAAATTACAAACACGATATAAATAAGGAAAACAGTATAGGAGAAGGGGCAATAATGGCTCTTATAGAAGATAAAAACGGATACCTGTGGATCGGTATCGAAAACGGCGGATTGGACATTCTTGATTTGAAAAATTTTAAAGAAACCAATCCCACATTTTACCATTTCAGGCATGATCCGGACGACAATTCCACCCTCTCTCACAATTCCATCTATACTATTTACAAAGATAATATCGGCAGTGTTTGGGTAGGGACCTACGGAAATGGTTTAAATATGTACAACAAATTACTAAAGAAATTCGAACATTATAAACAGCGAAAAAACCACCCAAATAGTTTGAGTAATAATTACGTTAACGCTATCCTCGAAGAAGGAAACCATTTATGGCTGGGTACCGACTATGGATTGAATTTATTCGATAAAAAGAACGAAAAATTTATACATTTTACCCACGACCCTCGCGACTCGAAAAGCTTAGGTTCAAATTCCGTTTGCGCTCTTGAAATAGACAGTAAGGGAAATCTCTGGGTCGGAACCTGGGCAGGAGGGCTGAATTTGCTTAACAGAGAAAAAAGTACTTTTACCCGCTTCGAAAATAACCCTAATGACACCACAAGCATCGGATCTAACAATATGTTCGCCATACTCGAAGACCATAGCGGAAACTTATGGATCGGAACGATGGGCGGGGGACTAAATTTGTTCGACTACAGGACTAAAACATTTAAAAGATATACTTTCGACCCCGAAGATGAATATTCCATATCCGACGACTGGGTAAGAACCCTTTTCGAAAGCAGTTACGGAGAAATATGGCTATCTTCGAGTATGGTAGTCGAATTATTCGAAAAAGAAAATGAAAAATTTATACATTTCTCGCATGACAGAAAAGATCCTGAAAGTATTAGTTACGACGGCGCCAATATGTTTTTCGAAGACAGTAAAAGAAACCTGTGGATAGGCACTATCGGCGGACTAAACGTGTTTAACCGCGAAGACAGCACTTTCGACCATTATCAACAAAAAGATGGCCTGCCGAACAATCAAATTAACGGCATACTGGAAGACGATCATGGAAATCTCTGGATAAGCACTAACAAAGGTATATCGAAATTCTTAAACGGTATAAACCGTCCTGCAAATCCTACTTTTATAAACTACGACGTCGGCGATGGTCTCCAGGGAAACGAATTCAGACCCCGTTCACTTTGCAAAGGCGAAGGTGGTAAAATGTATTTCGGAGGAACAAACGGTTTCAATGTTTTTCATCCGGACAGCATAAAAGCAAACCCAAACACACCCCCGGTCGTAATTACGGGTTTGCTTCTCTTTAATAAAGATGTACCCATAGGAACTAAAGATTCGCCCTTAAAAAAACATATAAGCGTCGCGGATCAAATAACTCTGTCCTATAAACATTCGGTAATAACCTTCGAATACGCAGCATTAAATTTCATAGCTCCGGAGAAAAACCAGTACGCTTATATGTTAGAAGGTTTCGATAAAGACTGGAATTACGTGGGAAACAAAAGAGAAGCGACATACACAAATTTAAACCCGGGCAATTACGTGTTCCGCGTTAAAGGTTCTAACAACGACGGAGTATGGAACGAAAAGGGAGCTTCACTTCGAATTATTATTACACCCCCTTTCTGGCAGACGATATGGTTTAGATTAATCATGATAGCATTAATAATATTAGCCATTTACAGTATTTATCTGGTAAGGGTAAGAAATATAGTCGCATACGGACGGAAACTCGAAAGGAAAGTTGCGGAAAGAACAAAAGACCTGGAAAGCTTTGCTTATATAACTTCCCACGATTTAAAGGCGCCTCTACGGGGCATAAACCAATTGGCCGAATGGTTATATGAGGATTACGGGGATAAACTGGATAATGAAGGTAAAGAAAGTTTAAAAATGTTACAGCAAAGGTCTACCCGTATGGACGATATGATTCAGGGAATACTTGAATACTCCAAAATAGGCAGGACCGAGGAAGAAAAAGAAAATATCGATTTAAACAAACTTCTGGACGAGGTGATAGATTTACTGGCACCTCCGGATAACGTAAAAATCATAGTTGAAAATGAATTGCCTGAATATAGAATGGGCAGAACCCGGATGATTCAGCTTTTTCAAAACCTCCTGAGCAACGCCATAAAGCACGCGGGCAAACCACAGGGTATTGTAAAAGTTAAGTGTGAGGAAAAACCGAAAGAATGGTTATTCAGCGTATCAGACAACGGTCCGGGAATAGAAAAAAAATACTGGGATAAAATATTCAAGATATTCCAGACTCTGGATCCGTCACCAAAAGACAGGAGCACGGGAATCGGGCTAACAATTGTCAAAAAAATTGTAGATTTATATAGAGGAAAAATATGGGTAGAATCGGAAATGGGCAAGGGAACCACTTTTCATTTTACCCTGCCAAAACAATAAGGAGGAAATAAAAATATGAACCAAAAACAAACGATTCTGTTGGTTGAAGACGACGAAATAGATATAAAGAGTGTTAAAAGGGCTTTCAATGAAATTAATGTAACAAATCCTCTGGAGATAACCCATAACGGAGAAGAAGCCCTGCGGTATTTAAAAGACGGCAAAAAGAAACGACCGGGATTAATACTTTTAGATTTGAGAATGCCCCGAATGGACGGTATAGAATTTCTGAAAGTTATCAAAAAAGAAGACGCACTGAGAATCATTCCAGTGGTTGTTTTAACTACTTCTAAAGAAGATGAAGACAAAGCCGAAGGTTATAATCTCGGAATCTCAGGATACATGATGAAACCCGTAAATTATATAGATTTTGTCGAAGTAATTAAAACAATAAAAATGTACTGGACTTTATCGGAGTCGCCATAATGGAAGAAAAAAAATATCGTGTTCTCTTAGTAGAGGATAATAAGTTCGATCAGAAAGCTTTTATGCGTTTTGTAGAAAATAATAAAATCCCCTACGAAGTAGAAATAGCGAGTTCTATAACCGAATGCAAAAAAATACTGGAAAACAATTCTTTTGATATAATACTTCAGGACTTCGAACTTAACGACGGAACCGCAGAGGATGTACTGCAGATGGATATTAACGAACCCATAGTCATTATAACCGGAGCCGGGAATGAAGAAACGGCAGTTAAATCTATGAAGGAGAACGCCTATGATTATATAATGAAGGATACAGAAGGCAATTACTTAAAAGTTATACCTTCTACCGTAGAAAATGTTATAAAAAGGAAGAAAACCGAGGAAGACCTCGAGCTTATCCGATATTCCGTTAATAACACAACTGAATCTATTATGCTGCTTGCTCCTTTGGGAAAAATTCTCTTCGCGAATCAAGCTTCATTTAAAAAATTAGACTATGGGGAAAAAGAACTGTTATCCTCTGATTGGAGTAAAATCTGTCCGAAAATGTCCCCTGGACAATTAGAGAAACTAATTACGCAATTAAAAGAAAAAGGAGCTATTAATATTGAATCCAATTATCGCAAAAAGGACGGAACAACTTATCCGGTTAGAATCCTTATGAATTATCAAATATTCGGGAAACAAGAATATATTTTCGTTTTTGCTCACGACATTACGGGAGAAAAAGAAATAGAGCAAGAAAGACAAAAAATCCAGAAACTAGAATCTATAGGTATACTGGCGGGAGGAATAGCTCATGATTTCAATAACTTCTTAAGCGGCATCATAGGAAACATATCTCTCGCAATACTCGAGGCAAAGGATAACGAAGAATTAGTGAAAATATTAAACGATGCTAAAGAAGCAACGGATATGGCAAAAAATCTCACCAGACAACTACTTACCTTCTCAAGCGGAGGAGCTCCAATTAAAGAAACAACCTCGATAGCAAATATAATAAAAGAAACAGCAGAATTTAATTTAAGGGGGTCTAACGTTCGGTGCTTTTATGATATACCGGAAAATATATGTAAAGTCGAAGTTGACAGGAACCAGATCAGTCAGGTTATAAGTAACCTGATAATAAACGCCGATCAGGCAATGCCGGAGGGAGGAGCAATAAAAATAAAACTCGAAAACATCTTTATAGAAGAAGACTCTGTATTATCGCTCGAGAAAGGGAATTACATTAAAATTACAGTGGAAGATAAAGGACTGGGCATCGCGGAAAAACATTTATCAAGGATTTTCGACCCTTACTTCTCAACCAAGCAAAAAGGCAGCGGCTTAGGATTAGCCACGACTTATTCTATTATCGAAAAACATAACGGTTATATTACAGTCGAATCGGAATTAGGAATGGGGACAACTTTTTACATCTATCTACCCGCGGTAACATGTAAGAAAAATACAATCGAAGAAAAATCAGATCCGAAAAAAGAGGAAATAATGCGAGGCAGAATTTTACTGATGGACGATGAAAAAATAGTAAGAAACGCTTTAAAGCGAATGCTGGAAAAAATAGGTTATAATGTCGAATTCGCGACAAATGGTGAAGAAGCATATACAATATACAAAAAAGAATTCGATCTCGGAAAACCTTTCGATGCTGTTATCCTCGATTTAACAATTCCGGGAGGAATGGGAGGTAAAGAAGCTATTAAAAAATTAATAGAATTAGATCCTAATATAAGAGCTCTGGTATCCAGCGGATATTCGAACGACCAGGTAATGGCAAACCATAAAAGCTATGGGTTTAAAGGGGTAATAACTAAACCTTTTGATACAGACGAATTAAAAAAAGTTTTGAGTAAACTAATGCAGAAAAAGTGATTAAGGAACCACAAGATTTCGCCCTGAGTGGAGGCGCGGTTATGAGCCGCCGATCGACACCAGAAGTATCCCAAATAAAACACCGGCTATATCGTACACAAGATCTTTAGAAGATGCCTTGCCCTTCTCGTCTTTACTGTCTTTGATTTCCTTAGACAGACCAATAAGTGATGAAATAGAAAAAGAAATATAAAAAGACGTATCGTCGTCCTTTCTCGTTATATTATTAGCGATAAGATATATCGACGAAGAAATCGCGGCCGAATGCGCGAAGTGTTGAAATTTATCTTCAGAAAACCAGCTATCTGTCTCGGAAAAGATTAGTGAATCGGTCTTCGTTTTAGGGCTATAGCCCATTGAAAAGCTAAAGACCAAGAACATAAGAGGCATTTTTCATCCCTTCGATACATATAGAAATAAATTCATCTAATTCCAGACCGATTTCTTCGCATCTGTGTATGTTTTCTCTGCTGGCTCCCGCAGCGAATCTTTTCTCTTTAAATCTTTTTAATACAAATTCGGCGTCCAATCCATTTAAACCTTCTTTGTTTACAAGTGCCGAGGCAACTATAAGACCCGAAACAGCGTCTGACGCCAGAAGGGCTATATCCATATTCCTCTCTGGTTCAGCATTACCAGCGTGAACTTTTATGGCGTGTAATATATCCGCAGATACTCCGAATTCTTCCAGGTACCCGGCTCCTTTTATTCCGTGTTCTTCCGGTTTATTCTTCGTTTCTTCGTAATCGATATCATGAAAAAGACCCGCGAGTGTCCATTTTTCCTGATCTTCATTAAATTTTTCGGCTAAAGTTTTCATACAGGCGGAAACAGCAAAACTGTGTTTTATCATCCGATCGTCCGTTAATCTACTCTTTAATATTTCTAAAGCCTTATTTCTGTCCATTTCTTACTTCTCGCAGTATCGCAATCGCCTTATTTTTCAACTCGGGAAACTTCTTCTGCAGTTCAAAAAGCGCCTTTTTCAAAAACTTTTGATTTCCGCTAAACGCCAGCGCTTTAATTAGTCGCAGCAATATGTAGGGAGCGTCGTTTGTATCTCTGTTCTCCTTATACGCTATAGCTAAAACCTTAGCAGCTTTTCCCTTCTGTTCTCTCTTATCATACAACTGAGAAATAAAGTAAAAATCATATGGGCTTAAGTTCGAAATAAGGCCTTTTTGTTCCAGAGTATCTTCATAAAAATTTAAAATAATCGAAGGTTCTTTCTTTTCCATTCTGAGCATCCGAAAGGTTTCTCTGGCAACCAATTTCGCTTCTTTTTTATTTCCTCCCTTTAAATAAATATCTATTAGTTCTTCTGCCGCGTCTAAATCTGAAGGTTGTCTAAGCAATATTTTCTTTAGATGTTTTTCCGCCTCTTCCGTTTTCCCAGCGCTTCTGGCTTCCACAGCTTTACTGAAATCTAAATCCATGAAATTCAGAGTATTATCTACGAGGGGAGTTAGATATTTTTTCTCGAGACCGCTATGGCGAAGAAAAAGTACCACGGCTACTCCAAAGCCAAAACCTCCTACATGAGCCCAGAAAGCCACGTTTGAATAATCCGTTAAATATACAGCATAAAACAATTGGATAACGAACCACAAAGGAAGATAAAACCACGCGTAAAGAGGAAATACTTTAAAAATAAACGGAAAAATAAGAATAAATAAAAAATATATTTTTGATTTATAATGCTGAATCGCGAAAGCTCCCATAACCCCTGCGATAGCACCCGAAGCTCCGATTAACGGCAAATCAGAATGAGACATAGCGGCATAAAGAAGAGCGGCTACAATCCCGGAAAGAATATAAAAACCGAAGAAAAAAGGCCTTCCCCACTCATCTTCTACATTTAGTCCTACCAGCCATAAAAACCATATATTCCCAAACAAATGCATAAATCCCGCATGAAGAAACATATAAGAGATCAGAGTAGAAAGGTCAAAATCGGTCGAAACAAACCCATATTTCCGGGAAATACTTTTATTTCTTGCCTCTTGAAATTCATCATAAGCATTCTTCCATTCTTCCCATAATTCATCAGATATTACAATTTCTCTTTTCTCTATTTTTTCTCTTTGAACTTCCGGGTTTTTAGCATACTCGATAATTGCGGAAGGGTCTTCCAGCGATAACGTTCTTATCTCTATCTCCTGGAGCTTAATTGATTTTTCGATTATAAAACTATGCTGCCTTTTCATAGCCGGGTAACTAAAAAGAAAAATTAAAATATTTAAAACTATTAATGACACGGTTACCGCGGGAAACCGTCTAACCCGACTTTCAGACCTTATCGGGAACAAGAAGAACACTTACTTCTCCTTTAGTAAGAAAATCGGTAAGATTATAATTTTTGCCTCCCAGGAAAAAAATATCCTGGAACTTTATTCCGAATTTCCCCGGAAAATAAAAATTTAACTGAGGAAATAAAAGTGTGCCTTCCTTAAGGATAAAATTGCTGTTTTTTGAAATGTTTATACTCTTTCCGCTAAGGGTTAACGGGGCATTTATTGGCGGAATAAAATTCCTGTCGTACCCCTTCTCTTTAATAAGCTCGAAAACATATTTGTATATTTCTTTTGCTATTTTACCGTAGGAAATAAAAGAAAGAAATTTCTCATATATTTCGGTTATTTCATTATAAGTTTTTCCTAAAGATTTATCGAATTTTCCCCATATAAAGGTTCTGGCTACTTCTATACCTACACCCGCGCGTATAATTCCGAAATTAAAAACTATTGCGTCACCATCTTTTAATTTAGAGTTATTACTTAAAGCAAACGGGTTAGAAGTGCTTTTCCCGAAAATTACCTTTGTGGGGAAAGCCCTTCTTTCCCCACCCAATTTATATATTTCTTCATCAATAATATTTCTTATGGAAATTTCCCCAACATTGTTTCTTAGTTCTTTAAGAGCCTTTTTCAAAACTTTTTCACAAATTGAAGCGTTTTCTTTAAGTATGTATAACCTTTTCTTATCCGGTTTAAGAAAAACCGTTGCAAAAGGATCCGGAATCTTAACCGTTTTGAAATTAATCAAATTTATTTCTCCAAATGACCCGATTTTTTTTACATTTAATTCTTCGAGAAGTTTCTTTAGCTCTCCAACAGGAGAAAATCCCTCTTTTTTTATACTACTTATATCCGCCTTTCTCACTTTGACTTCTTCGGGAATTTTTAAAAATGAAAAAGAAAAAGGATCTCCGATCAAGAAAAGCTCTTTCTCCGTAATCAACAGATAAAAACCTATTTCAATTATATTAAAAGAAGCATTAATATCCAATAGATTCAGAATTTCATAAATATCGGTTACAATAACCGCGTCCAGCTTTTTTTACGCACGAACTTTTCTGATTTTTTCAACTAAGTTTTTATTCATTAAATTCTTTCTGAACCTGTACTAAATTTAATTTTTCCTCGGCTGCTTCGATAACTTCAGGGTCTTCAGAAATCTCTAGCACTTGTTTTAGAACCTTCTCCGCATTATCTGTTTTCTGTTGACCAAGATATAACCTTGCAAGACTCAGCAAGCATTCCGCTCGAGCAAAATTATCTTTGAATTTATCCGCCGCTATCTCATAATTTTCTATCGCTTCAGGCAGATTACCCCTTTGTTCATAGCACTGCGCTATTCCCTGATATGCGCTGGGAGTTAAAAGCTCATCATAACTTCTATCGATAAAAGACTTAAATTTTCCGATCGCGTCATCCAAATCGCCCTGCTTATAGCTTATATTTGCGAGCATAAATGTCGATCGATTAACAAAGGGTGTACCCCAATACTTATCGACAACAGACTGGAATCTTTCTCGAGCCTGATTAAAATCTCCGTTTCCATACAAAATTATACCCATATTATACATCTCTTTTGATTCTGATATTTTTGTTTGTTTGTTGTTTTTGTACACGAAAAAAAATATAAGTAATACAACAAGACCGCCGCCAATCCATAAAACTTTATTTTTATGGTGTTCGTAAAAAATCACTAAATTTTCGATAGTTTCTTTAAACTCATCGTGTTTTAAATCCTTTCTCCTGTGCTTCGCCATGAATCCCCCTTTATGTATATTTTAAAAAACCGTCAACCTGATTCTAAATTCGATCAATTCTTACTCTTCGTTGCTTACACTTCATCTCTTCAATTTCAAAGCCTATGAATATATACCCCTGGTAAGACTCGAACTTACGACTTCCGGTTTAGGAAACCGGTGCTCTATCCACTGAGCTACAGGGGCACGCCTATATTTTTATCAAAAAAACCAAATTTGTCAATGCTTCCCCACAAACAAAGCTATCAGCTAACAGCCTTCAGCTTACAGTTAAAGAACTTAAAAAAGTATAACAATAATGTTAAAGCAGTCAGCTGTAAGCTGAAAGCCCATTCTGACACAACACTTAATATCGCCATTCAAGATTGAAAAGAAATCTTGTTTGCCCTTCAAAATCTCTTTCTGCCTTAAGATATCCCCATTTTTTCAACTTATATTCCGCTTCTATTTCAGATATTCCGTAAGATTGAATATCTGTCCTTGCCTTAACAAAAAGTTTATCAGTCACGTACTTGCCAACGACAAACTCGTAATGACCGTTCCCCCCCTGCATTTCCAAAACATCGATACCGAATTCTTCTTTTAATCTGCGGTTTAAGGTCTGTCTGACCCAGTAATTAAAAGCTTTTTCAGTAACAGATTGCCCAAGAGGTTTAACAGACGTGAGATCTTCCCAGCCAACGTTTAAAGAAAGAAGCGTAATGATTTCCGCCTTAGACAGGGAAGATTTGGAATAAATATCAAAGACTGGAACTTTCATTGTTCCGGTAACTTCAAGAAACACGGTATCCTGTTCCTGATTTTTATCGGAACCGTCAGAAATAAGAGTTATGGCTTTAACATTGATGTTAGGGTTTATCTCAGGAGATTCATTAAAATTAAACTTCCCTTCAGTAACTTCAAAACTTTTGTAAAGATAGTAAAACGTTCCCTGTCTTACTTCCAAATTACCTGAAAGTAATAAAGGACCGCCTTCGTAGTTCACTCCCACTTTACCTGCCAATTCAATATTGGCAAGATCGTTCCGAATCCATACATTCCCCTGACTGGCGTCAAAAGTTAAATCCAGAAATAAATTAGAAGGATGACCTCCTTTTTCTTTCTTTTGTTCAAATTCCATAGTAATCGTAGCTCTGTTAAGAAAGACATTCCCTTCTACAAATACTTTTTCATCAACAATGTTAACAGATAAATCACCATCTATGGTAGCATTGATATAATCCCATGTAATCTGAGAATTTCTGAGCTTTGACTTTATGTGGAATTCCTTTTTCGTTAAATTAATTCTACCCTCCGCCTCTACTTTTCCCTCACCCAAAAAAGCCGAAATGTTTTCCAGTTCTCCTTCTTCTCCTTTAAAGAAAGCTTCCGCCCGGAGTTCTTTGATTTCTATGCCTAAATCTTTTACGAGCAAATCTGCTTCTTTAAGACTTGCTTCGCCGTAAACCAGAGGTTTATTAAAATCACCCCTGACCTGAATATTGCCTGATAAGTCTGAACTATTAGCGAGAACATATTTTCTCAAAGGGTAAAAAATCCATGTTCCCGCTTCCCGCAGTTCCATTTCAACATCCAGATAATTTTCTCCCGGATCAACAACCCCTTTAAACTCAGACTTTTTTCCTTCCTCGTTAATTATAATTTTTTCTATAAAAAACTTCTTATTCTCATACCGGACAAAAAAATCTAAAGAATCCCCAAATTCTTCTTCCCTAATACCGATTTTTCCTCCTCCCCGCAAATAAAAAACGGGAAAATCGGGTACACCCCTGAGCGAAACGTCACCAGATATTTGACCGGAAAACGGATGGCGAATGATTCCGAATTCCCTGAGAAATTCCGGCCTAAACCCACGTATTTCTAAATCGCCTTTTATTTCCTTTGAAGACACAAATATATTATCAACTTTAAAAATTTCCCCTTTATTGCCCAAAAATTTAACGTTCTGCAGTCGCAGTACGTCTGTGTAAGAAAAAGAAAAAGGATCCGCCAGATAAAGCCACCCATCGGGATATTCGAATCTCATACTTTTAATTTTTATTGTATCGGAATTCAACGCAAAATCATAGTTTAATTTTCTTCTTTTGCCCTTAAAAATCCCTCCTATTTGCAATTCTTTTCCGGCTATCTTCAGATGTGTTTCTCCGAGATCGAATATTTTTCTATCTTTAAATAAAAAATTCCGGGACACAAAGTCAACCGTACCCGAAAAATCCTTTCTTTCTTGAATCAAATTTAAATTACCTTCTATAAGATCTAATTTGACATCCTGATAAGTGAGATTTTCCAAAGAAAAAGCTCCATAAATTCTTTCATTAATAGAAAGACCTAAATCTAAAATTGCCGAAGTCTTAATTCCGAAAAATTCCGCAACAGGTGTAATATCTACCTTGTTAACCTGCAAAATTCCATTTATTTTATCCTCGAAAGACCCCGAAAAATCAAATTCTCCCTCATTAAACCACCCTTTACAACTATCTATATATATCTTCCCCCTTTGTGCGGTCAAACTAAAACACAAATTCTCTAAAGGACTCTGAAGTATTTCGCCGCCAAGCTCGGAAATAAAAGATAAAGTATCCTTCCCTATATAATTAAAATCTATAAAACCTGATAATTTTGAGTCGGGAAACTTGTCCCGTATGTTTTCCAGATTGAAATCTCTCAGCCTAATTCGGCCGTAAATTTCTTCTCCAAAATCAAAAAAGCCTGAAATTTTTTCGCCTTCTATACTAACCGAATCTTCGACACCAGCAAAATCGAACTCAGGTAAATTAAAATTCGCTAAACTCTCCACATGACTTCTGCCTTTGTAAGTAAAAACAGTATCATAAGAAAAAAACACATCCAAAAAGCCTTTAGCCTCGATATTAAAAAGTTCTTTTAGATCAGTCAAATATATTCTGCCATTACCTTGTATTTCTCCCTCGGTATTACTCTCTATTTCAAATTCAGATTTACCTATTTTAAGGCTTTCAACATCTAAACTCGAAATTCTATCTGATATGGATAAATCGATTTCACGAACGTTGAAAGGGATATCGTCTACTTTCCCCCACAATTCTTTTATATCCAGAACGATATTGCCGCTTCCGGTAGAAAAAATCCCTCCGGTACCATTTATTTTAAAATTATGACCCTTCCATTCCACGGAACCATTGCTAACTTGAATTTCTTCAACAAAAAAAAGCGCTGATACACCGCCACCTTCCGTACCTCTTTTCCTATCGGGGATTGAAAACGAGGGAGAATCAAGAAATACTTTTTTTATTCTTCTGCGCAGAACACCTGCAGGGCTATACAGCACTTTCACCTTAGGCATCAAACCAAAATCTTTAATATATATTGAATCGGCTGATATTTCGGTTACCCCTTTAATACTTATATTTTTCACATAACTACCATCAGGCAATATAGAAAGTATTCTTTGTTCAAGCATATCTTGAATTTTAAGAATAATAAAATCCGAAAGAAATCCAAGTATAACGATAAAGCACACTAAGGAAAAAACAATTACCAATTTCTTTTTCATTTTTTAAATAAATTCTTCATAAGTGTTTCTCCGTCGATATTCGCGAGAATAGAATTTCTCGTCTGTTTTTTCTGTTCCAATTCTTTTTTCAATTTATCAACGAGCTTCTGAGATAGTACTCTTACGGACCCCAATAAAGTTTCCTCTTTAAATATTACAACCAATAAAAATTTTGAATTTATGTTTTGATAAAATAAATTATAGGCTTCACCTTTAATGAATAACTGTTTAAATTGATGTTCATCTACCAGCTTCGCCAATTCCTCTGTAGCGTTAAAAACACCCGCGAGAAGAGCAGTTATAGAAGAAATCCTTTCTTCTTTTTTTAAACCCGAATGAACCAGTACTTCTCCGCTTTTCGCGGCAAAAAAAATGTGCTGCGCACCTGTCCTCACAAGAAATTTCTCGAGAAATTGCTCGATTCTTTTCTGTATCTCATAGAAAAGTATAATTGTCGACACTTATAATTCTTCGGATATAGCCTTTACACATCCGCGTAACTCAAACCGAATTTTTCCCGTATCTACGTTAGAATCGGTAAAAACAGCTAAAATAAAATTTTGCTGAGTAACGATAAAAAGATTCTTCTCATTAGCCATTACAATTATAGAAAACTTATCCTCTATTCCCATTTGAGTCGAGAGCTCTTTAGTAATGGCAGCAATTACCGCAGCCGCAAGAGATGTATCCAGCTTATCACTCCCAATCTGTTCAACAATTTCCCCCTCTCTATCCACCAGATAACACGATAATACTCCATCCATCGATCCGATTCCTTCCATTATTTTTTTCATCACTCTACCCCCAGAAGTTCAACAGTTTTATGGAAAGCTTCTGTCAATATATTATCCACCTCTCCAATCAAAATATTTTTAGCGGTAAGGACAATAAATCTCAAGGATTTTGAACCCAGAACCATAATATTTCCTCCGGGTAATTCAAAAAAGACTCTATTTATATTTCCTAATTTTAGGTCAGGGGATGAAAATCTAATTTTATCAAAAATAGAAGAAATTATCGCTCCAGTGGATTCCTTTTCCAAAGGTAATTCTAATTTCGCTTCTATAAGGGCTCCGATATCATCTACAATCAAAACTCCTATTATACCTTTTACTTGAAGCAAATTATTTAAAACCTCATCGAGAGAATCACCCAACTCACTACGGGGCTTCTTCTTTTTTTCTTTTGTATCCACATCTTTTTCTAATTTTAAAGACTTTAGTAACTTGTTTATTTCTTTATCTTCGGGGTTGATTTTCATAGCACTTTTCAAAACTTCGGCTGCTTCTTTTTCCTCTCCCTGGTTTATATAAATTTTACTCAGCATGGAATAAGGCTTTATTTCTTCTTTATTTTCTTCAATAGCCGTTTTTAAAAGATCTTTAGCTTCATCTATTAACCCATTTTCAACGTAAAGATCGGCAAGAGAAATTAATACGTCCAAGGAATTAATATCGGGTCGGAGTCCTTTTTCATTCAATTAATACCTCCCAATTTACAATCTTTTTATGGATTCCTTTTAACAACTCAAGTGTCTCTCGAATTTCCTTCTTTCTTTTTTCATCTGAAGACAAAAGAAGAAAAGAATTCCATTCCGAAATAGCCTCTTTAAATCTTCCCTCGGCAAGGTAAAAGTAGCCCATATTGTAAGGAATACGGGGATCTTCAGGATTCATCTCTTTCAACTTTAACAATTCTTTAAGCCCCTCGGTATATTTACCTTTATTCCATAACCTGTTCAACTCTTTCATTTTTTCCGTGTTTTTTTCTATAGGTGTCTTATCTTTCTTTATTATGTCATCTACAGAAATTTTCTTTTCCGTTATTATTCCGGTCATGGTCATGCCATAAAGGGATTTCATTACGGTGAACTTATCACCGCCCACTTTGTTTAAAATATCGCGTATGGTTAAATTTCCGTCTATAAGAGAAAGCAACTTCCAATCAATGGGAGAAAGATTTATTTGTTCTTTTTCAATTAAATCGGTCGAAACTTCAAGAATGATATCCGTATTAGGCAGAATTTCTTCCATTTTGGATATTTCATCGATTCTTCTCGCGGCTTCCAATATGATATTTTCTATCTTTATGCTCAGGACGAGATAATCAGGTAGGTCAAAATCGGTTTCACGGAAAATAAAATGACCGTTCTTTATTAAGAACAGAGAATAAAGCACATCTATCGCCGTCTGTTTGAAAACCGCTTTAAATGTACCGATTGAAATTACTTCATTCTCTATTAAATAGTCGACGAATTTATTATCAGAGATTTCTATCATATCCTCTCTGGTTAAAAAATCTCTTTTAACCATTTCCTTTTTCAATCTTTCCGGAAAATCGATAGAAACAAGATTACCCTTTTCAAAATAAAGAACGTAAGACTTTAAAACATCCTCGCCGCTTATAGTCAAAATACCTTTTTTTTCAGCCAGAGAAATCAACTGAAAAAGCTCGAAAAGACCTAATTCTTTTATTGGTCCTTCAATAGGCATTACATCTCCCCAGTGATATTTTTAAGCCGCAGTAAACTCTCAATGGCTTCTCTCGCTTTATTTAAAATCTTTTTATCTTTTGCCTCATTTACTATATTATTCCATAAACTTTCTGCTTCTTTATACCTACCATGCCTGAAATACAAAGAAGCCAACATATGGCTGGCTTCAAAGTTTTTACTGTCGAAACCTATCGCCTGTTTCAAACTTTTTATTGCGGAGTCTAAATCATTTTTATTAAAGAAAGCTTTGCCTTCCCACAGAGCCAAATCACTATCGGCCTTTATAACACCTTTAGCTTCTTTCACGCTCTTTAAAACTCCATCATAATTCTTGGAAATAAGATAAGCTTTTACCAATGATTTTAAAATTCTTTTATCTCTGGGTGCTAATTTTTTAGCTTTAAGCAATGCTTCGATCGAACCTTTAAAGTCACCTTCTTTTATTTTCTGATTGGAAAGCTGATAAAAACCTTCTGCCGAAGGGGAAACCGAAAGACTTCTTTCTATTAAAGAGAGCGCCGTCTTTTTCTTACCCAGCTTAAAATTAATAGACGCCAGCTCCAGCAAAATCCCATTTTCTTTTTTCCAACCAGGGAATTTTTTCAGAAGTTCTATCGCTTTTTTATGTTGTCTTTTTCTTTTTAAATACTGGGCGGAAGAGATATAAGGAAATGCTTCTTCAGGGTATTTCTTATTAAGTTCTTTGGATAAGGTCAAAACTTTTTCCCATTCTCCGTTTTTCTGATATACTTTTACTAATAGCTTCGAAGCCTCGAGGTTACCAGGAACCAGATCGCGTAAAACATCCTTTGCTTCTCCGAGCAAATCCTTCTTTTCATATATTGTACCGAGAAGAAACAATAATTCTTCATTTTTCGGTTCTATGTTCCTAACCTCCAACAATAGTTCCAAAGCTTTATTTAAATTATTTTCTTTAATCAAAGCGCCTGCTTTCTGTATTTCTTTCTTAATATCTAACTTGGGCTTGATTTCTTCTTCCGGCGCTTCAAATAAATCTCCGAAGAAATCCTCGGCGGTTTCCTCTCCCGCCACTCTACCCACTTCCATATCCTTTGTCAGTTCTCTCGCCACAAGGATACCGAGACGTTCGGAATAAATATCCACTCCTAATTTAAATCTATTGCTCGAATAATAAGGATCTATCTCCATAGCTTTTTTAGTGGCTTCAAGAGCTTCGTCATACTTGCCTATTCTGGACAGGGCAAAACCCAGATTATAAAGAGCTTCAGCAAAACTGTCATCCCGTTCGACAGCCATTCTGAAGAAATATATCGCATCTTCAAATCTCTCGAGATTCAAATAAACCGAACCCAGATAATTGAAAGGAAGAGGATTCTCTCCCTTCATCTCAATAACTTTTTTAAAAAACTTTTCAGCAGTTTCATAATTGCCTCTCGTCATATAAACAAGACCTATATTCAAATAAGGATCGGCGTACTCGGGATTTATCTCTTTAGCTCTTTTCAAACAGTTAAAAGCTTCTTTTGGAGCTCCTGAATGATAGTATGCTACTCCGAGATTATTCCAGGAAACCGCGTAATTTAGCTCTTTTGAGATTGCCCGCTTATACCAGGAAATAGCATCTTCTAATTTTCCCAACCTATGATAAGCAATACCTATATTGTTCGCCAGTTTGGGTAAATCGGGATCCTGTTTAAGAGCCTCCAGATAAGCTTTTATAGCTTCTTCATTTTGACCGGTAAACAGATATACTTCCCCTATTTGCTCCCTAACCAGAGAATTACCAGGATCGGCTTTTATTGCTTTTTCAAGTTCTGCAAGAGCTTCTTTAAATAACCCTTTGTTTTTATAAGCGAGTCCCATAGCATAAAAACCAAAAGAAGGATTTTCCTCTATTTTATCTTTTGAAACAGATAGGAAATCTTCATAACCTTTCCTTTTATAAAGACCTAAACTTAAATTCGCCTCTGTTTTACCGAAACGGGGATTTAAATTTATTGCCTTTTTTGCGGCTTTAGTTGCCTCATCGAATTTCCCTTCTTCCCCATAAGTAAAAGACAACAAATAATACGATTCCGCGTCCTCGGAATTAAGCCTGATTGCCGTTTTCAACTCTTCTATAGCTGAAGAGAACATCCCCAAATTATAATAAACTTCCCCAAGATACTTATGAGCAGCTGCGTTGTTCTTATCCAGCCGAATGACTTTTTTCAACTGTTCGACCGAAGGTTCATAGAAACCGCTGGCTTTACAGGCTATCCCTAATTCCAAAAGAGCCTGAACGTCCGTGGGTTTTTGCCTTAAATATTTACTATACTGATTGATCGCTTCATAATAATTTCCTATGCTTTTATAAGCTCTCGCCAACTCCAATCTCGATTCATATTCATCGGGATCTTTTTCAATCTTACTTTCTAATTTCTCTATCTGTTCGTCATAATATCCCGTGCTTCTATAGATATAATCAAGATTATTCTTAGCCAGAGTGAAGTGAGGATCTATTCCGAGTGCTTTTTTAAGCTCTTCGACCGCCTCTTTCACTAAACCTTTATTATAGTAAACAACCGCAAGATTATTATGCGACCCGGAATCGGTGGGCTCAATTTTTTTTGAAAATAGTTTTAAAAGCTTCTTTTCCTGTTCAGATATCGGCATTTTCAAAAAATCATTTTCATAAAAGATTCATGGCTTTTAATATGTTATTTAGACTTTCAGAATCGGGTATCAAAAGTAGAAAAGCTTCCAATCTGCTATCGGTATTCTTAAAATGAAAGATACTTTTCACGCAGAAGACAAATTCTTCTCCGGCAGTAAACTCAAGATAAGCGCTCGAAATTATCGAACGGAAATCGTCCCACACAATTATCGGAACCGAAGGTAAAAGCATTAAACCGAGAAATTCAGAAATTGCGCTGAGATAGGAACTGCAAAGTATATTGGCAACTTCTTTGATAGAAGAAACTCCCATTTCGTCAATTTCAGAATAATCGGATATTTCTTTATCCAGTAAGATACCTACAAGCATCTTTGCGTCTTTTTCATCCAGCACCACAAGATTCCGACCAGTCGCATCGCCAAAAAATTTAGTAAGAGCCGCGACAGCTATACTTCCCTTCAAGTTTAATATCTCGGATGTCTTTTCGATAGGGAAAATTTCTATTTCCGGCACTTTTACTTCCACCTGTTTATTCAACATCTGGCTTAAAGCCGTAGCAGCATGACCTCCCCCGATATTCGCGGCTTCCTTTATTCCGTCCAATTGTAAATCTTTAAGATCCTGTATTTTCATAACTCCTCCTATATCTTAAAGCAGGCAAGTCTAAGATCAAACACGGTCTTCCGTCTCCGATCATTGTAATACCTACATATCCTTTAATCTTATCGATCGGCGAAGGCAAAGGCTTGACAACTGCTTCCATACTTCCTCTAAAAGTTCCTCCCACAATGGCAAAACGATCATTTTCAACCTCGATAACGACACATGGAGAATTCTGATTCCCGTTACTCGAAGAATGTTGTCCAAGAATATCAGCGAGATGATAAACAGGGAGGATTTCTCTGCGAAGCAACATTACCTCTTTTCCCATAAGGTATGAAATAGACTTCCTGGAAATAGTTAAGGTCTCATCAACAAAAGTCATCGGTAACGCAAACAATTGATTATCCAGCCCGAGCAAATAAACCTTAATTATCGACATTGAAAGAGGCATTTTCATCGATATGGTAGTACCTCTGTTCTTTTCTGTAGTTATATTTACGCTTCCTCCTACGGAACGAACAAGTTTCCTGACCACATCCAGACCTACACCTCTGCCCGAAACTTTGTCTGCTTTTTCTTTAGTGGTAAAACCCGGCGTAAATAAAAATCTTAAAATTTCAGCTTTAGAAAGTGATTCCATTTCTTCTTCATCAACCAATCCTCTCTTGAAAGCCGCCAGCATAACCTCTTTTTCATCGATACCCCTCCCATCGTCACTTATCTGTATCAAAATGTCTCCCTTCACGCTTTTAGCTGAAACCGTTATTTTCCCTTCTCTGTGTTTACCCGATTTTCCCCTTTCCTCCGGCAATTCAATGCCATGAGAAACTGAATTTCTAACAAGATGAATAAGAGGATCACTAATTCCTTCAAGAAGAGATCGATCAACTTCTATGTCAGCTCCGAAAATTTCAATATTCACTTCTTTTCCCAATTCTCTGCTTAAATCTCTTACATATCGAGGAAATTTATCAAAAATCAACGAAAGAGGTACCAATCTGATTTTAGTAATAACTTCCTGTAATTCTTTTACACTCCTGCCATGGAGATCGAGAACTTCTTCAAATTTTTCTTCGCCAAAACTTCCAATAATCCCGGCAAGTTGAGAGGTGGTAACCACCAATTCACCCACAAGATTCTGCATTCTATCCAGCATATTCACATTGACCCGAATACCCTCCAAACCGCCTGCCGAAGTTTTACCTGAAGTTTTTCTGTCTTCTATTTTTACCTCTTCGATCTCTTCGATAGAATTAACTAATTCTATAATTTTTTCCGGCTCGGCACAACGAACCTTTAATATTCTTCCGATATTACCAGCTTTTATCTCTTCATAGGTTGGATCCAGATCCTCGATTCTTGTTTTTTCTTTTATTCTTTGGATAATCACGGCTGCCCTCGCCGCAGGAAGAGATACATCCTCTTTAAGTAAAATTTCAACAAAGGGAAGATTGCTAATACCTGAACTTTCTTCGTCCCCTATCTCAACTGAGGTTTCCAAATTCTCTAACAGACCTTCTATTCTATCTATACTTAAAAATACTTCATCTATAATTTCGGGATCGACATTTCCTTTATTCTTGTCTTTGAAAAACTCCATTTTTTCTTCAAGGTCATGCGAAATGGTTTCTATTTGAGTATAACCTAGCGAAGCAGCCATACCTTTCAAAGTATGGAAGATCCTGTAAACTTCAGCTATTATTTGCCTATTATCCGGTTCTTTCTCAAGTTGAACTATGATTTTGTTCAGTTTCCCCAGATATTCGCTGCTTTCTTCTTTAAATAGTTTTATGTACTCTTTTCTTTGCTCATCCATAGAATCTATTTTCTACAGTTTCAGAACCCTCTGTATGGCTTCTATAACTCGCGAAGGTTGAAAAGGTTTAACCACATAATCTTTTGCTCCGGCCTGGATAGCCTCGACTACCAGACTTTGGTGTCCCATCGCGCTTACCACTACTATCTTAGCGTCAGAATCTATCTCTTTTATTTTTTTAATGGCCTCTATACCGCTCATATCGGGCATTATTATATCCATTGTGACAAGATCCGGTTTGTTTTTTTCATACTTCTGAACAGCTTCACTACCATTGCCCGCCTCATCACAAATTTCATAACCGCCTTTTTGAAGTATATCTGCCAACATTTTACGCATAAATATTGCGTCATCTACCACTAAAATTCTTGCGCTCATTTTTCCTCCTTACGTCAAATTAATTCTTTTATATCAATAATTATATATTTTTCTTTCAATTTCACAATTCCCTTCATATATTTTGACTCTATTTCTCCTTTTAGACTTGAAGGCACATTCTTTATTTCAGAATCGGGAATTTCATGGATATCAAGAACCTGATCTGGCCTTAATCCTATCAACATACCGTTAATCAAACAAAGTATAATTTCTCTCGAAGCAGACTTCCCTTTAAGTCCTATTTTCTTTCTCAAATTAATAACTGTTATAGGCTCTCCCCTCAGGTTCATCACCCCTTCCAGATAATTTCCTGAGAGAGGGACGGGGGTTATTTCCGTTTCTTCAACAATTTCTTTCACGTTTTCCAATGGAATTCCGAAAAATTTTTCTTCCAGAGTAAAACTTAAAAACTCCATTATATAATCCCCATCCATTCATAATGGAAACGATTCATTAAACTTTTTTCAAAACCAAAAATTCTTTCCCTGACCAGCAAAAAATTAACATCCTGAACTAACAAAAATAAAGGGACATCTTCTAATATCATATTTTCCGCCTCTTGATATATACTCTTTCTCCTCGCCGGGTTTGATTCTCTAAATCCTTCATCTATCTTGCTATCAAAAGCTTTATTTGAATAAAAGGTTAGATTTTCCCTGCCAGCCCGGGAACTATGGAAAAGAGTGAATAAAAAATCACCAGGCTCGATGCTTTCCGGAATCCACTTCATAAGAAATAATTGGGCTTTACCGTCCTTAACTTTCTTTAAAAATTTACTCCAAGGGTTTTTATCGATTCTTAAATTGATTCCCACATGCGAAAAAGATTCTTTTATGAATTCAGCCCTCTTCACCATAACAGGAGAATCACAAACCGAAAGGGTATACTTTCCGGGTAATCCTCCGTCAAACCCGGCTTCTCCTAAAATTTTCTTTGCCTTAGTCCTGTTATATTCATATTCAACACCTTTAGCTTTATATGTATCGAATCCCAGGGGAAACACCCCTTCCAAAATTTCACCATATCCGGAAGAAGTTCCTCCGATAAGAGCTTCTTTATCGATAGCGTAATTTAAAGCCTGACGGACTTTCTTATCCGCAAAAGGAAAATCCTTAATATTGTAGTTGAATCCGAGATAATTAAAATTTAAACCAACGTATGAAAATAAATCTTTATTCAATTCTCTGTCAGCTTTAATAGAAGTAATATCCTCAGCAGTTACCCTTGCTATATCTACAGAACCATTTCTAAACTCCTCCACCGGGTTTTCTCCCGATATAAAGACAATTTTAGACAAATAAGGCTTACCTGCGAAATAATCCGGGTAAGACTCCAATATAACTTTTTCTCCTTTATCAATACCCTGCAGCTTAAATGGCCCTGTACCGACCACCCCTTTACCATCGTCATCCTTAGCAAATACAGATGATGAAATTTTGGCTAAATTTGAAAGAAATGGCACGTTAATCTCATTTAATCTAATTGAAAAGGAGTATTTTCCTTTAATATCTATTTTATCGATCATCAATGAATTCTTATTTTTATTATTCTCCCTCAATTTTTCAAAAGTAAACTTAATATCATCTGACACTATTCTTTTCCCTTTATGATTTTTCACGTCTTCTCTTATCGAAAAGTCAAAACTTCTGCCGTCCTCCGACAACTCCCATCTCTCAACCATTAAAGGATAAACCTGCCCGGAAAAGCCAAGATCAAAAAGTCCTCTGTGCAAAGGATAAACAATTTCATTCACTTCCGGCTCTTCAAATTGATAGGGATGTAAAGAATCAGGAATTCCAGTAGAATAAACATTTAAAACCCCTTCCTCTTTTCCCTTTACGATCTCGAAACGACTCAAATCCTTCCAATTATGATCCTGCATAAGATTTTCCGTAAGAGTTTTCTCTTTATCGAGTCCCTTTTCGATTTCTTCTGTCGCTTTCCTATAATCCTTTAAGGCTTCGATCACAGAAGCAAATGAATTGTCTATTTCTCCAACCACATCTTCCTGTTTATCTATAAAGGGGCGAATACTGGAAGAAACTTCTGTCAAAGTCTCAATTTGGTCTCTGTTCTCTTGAAAAGCGATTTCGCTTTCCTTAACTATATCCATAAGCCGGCTAATTGCATTGCTTATAGTCATTGTTATTCTTCTTAAATCTTCAATTTTCTCATTGACCGGATTAAAAAAACGTGATAATTTATCACCTAATTTAGAGTAATTATTGGAAAGGCTTTGCATTTCCTCTACAATCGCAGAAAGACCTTTAATCTCGCGCGGTACTCTGGAAGCCTCAATCTTGCCGTAAAGAGAAATCACCCGGAGCTGTTCGGAAAAATCCACCGCATTTTCAACCAATCGCCCTAACCCTGAAGATATTCTGGATAAATTGACCTGCATATTTGTAACTTCCTCTATACCCTTTGCTTCTTTTTCTATAAAAGACTGAACATTTTTTATATTATTTAAACATAAATTCGCCTGATACCGTGTTTCTTTAATAATTTCCTTTACTCCTTCAATTTCCCTTCCTATCATTCCCAACATCTTTTTCATACCATCCAACTCCGATACATCAAAATTACTACGGATAGGAACGGAACCTAACGACAACACGCCAAGATGGCTGTAACGATCGAGGTCTCCAACTTTTTTTAAAGAAAAATTTATCTGTGAAATATTTTCGGGCAGAGAAGTTCTGTCGTTTTCAACTAACAAAAGAAAAGTATCCAGTTGTTTCTTCAAAACATCTATCATCGTTTTCCTTTGTGAAAAAAGAAGATCGATTTCTCCCAACTTTAACAAAGTATCTCTGGAAAAAGAAAGTAAAACATTAGCTGTTTCCTCTATATCACGTCTCTTGATGTCTATATCGTCGAGTAAATTCAGCAATTTGTCGGATACTTCCATAACATGGGAAATTTTATCTCGGACTCCGTCAGAACTTTGTTTTAAATCGTCGGCATTCCCTATAAAATTAGAAAGGCTTTCCCTTATAGTCCCAAATCTGTCTGTGGTTTCTTTAGACCTTTCCTTAAGAGATTCAAGCCTGTCTACCATCTCGCTAACAATCTCTAACGATTTCCCTGTTAATCGTCCCAGTTCTGTCGCTACAACTCCAAAACCCTGACCCGAGGTTCCTGCTTGATAAGCTTTAATTTCGGCATTTCGAGCGGTATTTCCTGAAACTTCATTAAGTTCCTGGAGATTTGAAACAATCGCGTTTATTTCTTCTCTTTTACCTATTAAATCATCTAATTTACGACTTAAATCCACCGTACTATCATCGAAAAAGTGAATTTTGTTCATGACCTCGTCTATCAAACTGAGTCCAAAAGACAATAATTCTTCAATCTTCCTTACGGCTATTCTGAAAGAATCGGAACCTTCGTAAATAACGTACATGGAAGCATATAAGTTCTTTAACATCTTCCTTATTTCTGTTAACTTCTCGGATGACTGCATATGTTTTTTTGAAAGTCTACTCCAAAGAGATATCGTTTCGTTAGAT
>Ga0272443_10001865_pt1 | contig 28669 bp, 33 predicted proteins | sample SSMAcet12_FD_193581 | JGI IMG/M metagenome (GOLD analysis project Ga0272443, IMG submission 193581) | Marine sediment archaeal communities from Little Sippewissett salt marsh, Falmouth, MA, United States - SSM-Acet-12 | ecosystem: Environmental > Aquatic > Marine > Wetlands > Sediment ... | reverse complement strand
CAACGGCTTCTGCAAGATCATTGATGGTCGCTCCTGGATTTGTGAGAAGGAATTTTAATATCTTTTCACGAGAGATGCTCATAATTTTATACCTTTGATTCCAAATAAGCTGATTTTTTCGTGCCAGTGATTTTAGCACGTTGGAATTATCAATGTCAATATTTTAGAAAAAAATTAAAATAATTTGGGTTGCTGGTTAATATTAAAATGCAAGATGCCCATCAAGGGCATCTTATTGTAGATCAATTACCTGGATGTCAATTGGTCAGCGATTGAGCGAAGCTCATGATCGTAGACGCTACCAGTGATCCTGATTGTGAGCGGTGTGAAGATTGGCCTAATGGACTGGCTGCAAGGACGGCTTCCAGGATGGCTTCCTGGTTGCTGTCCCCTTCTTGTTTTGATTGTAAGAATGCCATGCCTGCTTGAAGCAGATCGTCAACGCCAAATCCGTCGCTTTCAGAACTGCTTTCACCTGATCCCGTCATCCCTGAAAGTAAAGAACCCAGGACATTCTCCTGTTTTTGAGATTGTTGAGTTTCTTCAACGTTTAGGAGGCTTTTCACAAGCGTGCCGATTGCGTTGGCATCAAGATCTGAGCCGGTGAGGTTGCTGGCTGCATTCATCAAGCCTTGTGCGTATAATTTACTGGAACCGCTTTCGGATTTTTCCTGGACAACTTCTCCGGCATATTCGAGCTGATCGGCGATGGACTTGTCAGATTTTTTAGAGACCGCGGATTGGATCAGATCAAAGATCTGAACCATATGGTCGCCATGGTCGTGGTTATAGGTATCTGCGTCGTTGAGTGTTTCCTGTTCGTCAGATAAGCGCTCAGTGACCGTTTTGAAGATTGTGCTAAGGTCTAAGTTTTTCGCCATTTTAATCTTTCAATTCTTCTGGCAGTTCATAGATGACCAGTTTCATGCCCTGGCGGACATTTTTCTCACTGCCGCCCAGTACTTCCATATTGTTCTCAAGGATGAACTTCCAGTACGGCGGTGTGGCATGATTATAGTACTTCAATGCTATATGGCTCAGAGTCTGGTTGTTGGACTCAACCGTATGAACGGTTATTACCTTTCCCTTTTTTAGTTTGTCGCGTTTCAGCGCTGGCACCTCTTTTTTATCCATGGATGAGGGTGTGCTTGTTTCTTTCTTAATGTCACCTTTTTTCCGTTTCATATCAGGCATTGAAAATCCTTTCTCTAAAGAATTGTTGATCTATTCTTGATTATCCTGATTTTAGCACACTAAGGAGATAGATACAAAATAATGAATTGGACCGTGAACACATCTATTGAATTTTATTAGTATTCATATATAATAGAAATATGACCACTAGATGAAAGGTTATACTATGAAACTCCGACTTAGTGCCCCTAAGAAGTTAGTCTGGTTCATTTCGTTAGTCCTTGGTCTACTCGGTGTTATTTTCGTCTTTATTCCTGTAAAAGGTCTGTCAGATATTACATATTGGTTTGTTGCAATTGCCTGGATATTGATGATGCTGGCCACCTTACTCAAAGGTCTCTAATCTGACAGAACCCTTGTCCACGGTATCAGTCCGGTGAACAGCAGTAAAACAATATAATTCATTGTAAATTGATATTTTGATTCATAAAATAGACCTTCATTGTCAAAGTATGAAGGGCTATTTTGGGTCTGGTTATTGTCTTTGTAAATTTCCTCCAGCGAATGAAATTGAATAATTTCTCCGATAATTTCGTTTGTAAATAAAAGTTGTCCAAGCATTATTATTTCCACGATAATTGTAGGACCTTTGTAATTTTCTTTCTTCCCCACCCGATGGTAAACTTGAAGATTGTTGGTCATGGAGATCTTTTCAGTTTGATTCATCACGGGTTGAATTATCAATAATTTATTAGATAAACCTGATAATTATTGACACTAAAAAATCGCCATGCTATAATTCGAATGCATCTAATTAATTAGAGAAATTGGATAATATTCCGTAAATTATATTTGATTATCCGTTTTTAACTGAGGAGTAAGTATGTCAGAATTGGTGATCAAGGATCTTCATGTCTCAATTGAAGACAAAACCATCCTGAAAGGTGTCAACCTCACCATTCGTCAGGGTGAAGTTCATGCGATCATGGGACCGAACGGTACGGGAAAATCAACGCTTGCATATGCATTAATGGGACATCCTAATTATGTGATAACAAAAGGTGATATTCTCCTGAACGGGGAAAGTATTCTTGATCTTAAACCGGACGAGCGCTCACAAAAAGGTGTATTCCTGGCATTCCAATATCCCATGTCAATACCGGGTGTGAGCGTTGCGAATTTCCTTCGTACCGCAATCAATGCACACAGGCGAAGGGCAGAACCACCCCAGGAGGATATATCTGTTCTTGAATTCCGCAAGCTTTTAAAATCCAAAATGGATTTATTGCAGATGGCGTATTCTTTTGGCGGACGCTATTTGAACGAGGGGTTCTCTGGTGGTGAGAAGAAACGCACTGAAGTATTGCAGCTTGCTACACTAGAACCGGCTTTTGCGATACTCGACGAGACCGATTCGGGATTGGATATTGACGCTATCCGGATTGTCTCTGAAGGCGTAAATGCCGTCAAAGGACCGAATATGGGTGTGATGGTGATCACTCATTATCAGCGCATCCTGAACTACATCAAACCAGGGTTTGTACATGTGCTGTTCAACGGTCAGATCGTTGAATCCGGCGGAGAAGAACTCGCGTTAAGACTTGAAGAGCAGGGTTATGACTGGGTGCGAGAGAAATATGGGCAAGCTGAACCCGCTTGAATGTAGATAATGGAATCCCTCAATGAGTAAGAAATCTGAAACCGACTTCCTGAAAAATTTAGGTCAATATGAGTTTGATTTCCGCAATCCCGATACATCTGTATTCAGGAGTCAGAGAGGACTTAATGAGCAAGTCGTCAGACAAATTTCGGCAATAAAAGGTGAACCTGAATGGATGCTTGACTTTCGATTGAAAGCGCTCCAACATTTTCAGCAACGCCCGATCCCTACCTGGGGTGCGGATCTGAGTGGCTTGGATCTGGATGACCTTTATTACTATGTCAGGCCAACCGAAGCGGAAGGGCGTAAGTGGGAAGATGTCCCCGAAGCCATTAAGGATACCTTTGAGAAACTGGGGATCCCTGATGCTGAGCAGAAGTATCTTGCAGGTGTAGGTGCACAGTATGAGTCCGAGATGATCTATCATAGCGTGCAGGAAGAACTGGAGAAACAGGGTGTGATCTTCCTTTCTATTGAGGAAGGGCTCCGGCAGCACCCAGACCTCTTCCGCCAGTATTTCTCAAAGGTTGTCCCGGTCCAGGATAATAAATTCACTGCCTTGAACAGTGCAGTCTGGTCCGGCGGATCATTTGTTTATATTCCACCTGCTGTACATGTGAACCTACCTCTGCAGGCATATTTTCGTTTGAATATTGCAAATATTGGTCAGTTTGAACGGTCGTTGATCATTGCGGATGAAGGATCCCAGGTTCATTATGTTGAGGGCTGCACAGCGCCACTTTATTCGACGCATTCTTTCCACAGCGGTGTGATCGAGATCGTGGTGAAAAAGGATGCACGCGTACGCTATACCACGATCCAGAATTGGTCGACAAACGTCTACAACCTGGTCACTCAGAGAGCCAAGGTGTATGAGAATGGGACCATGGAGTGGGTGGATGCCAACCTGGGGTCAAAGATAACCATGAAGTACCCTTCATGTTACCTGATGGAACCAGGCGCACACGGCGAGATCCTTTCGGTTGCTTTTGCCGGGCCAGGGCAGCATCAAGATGCCGGCGGGAAGGTCGTCCATTTTGCACCCAACACAAGCAGCAAGATCACCTCGAAATCCATCAGCCAGGGGGATGGGCGCAGCACATATCGGGGATTGCTGAAGGTCTTTCCAAAAGCAGAAGGGTCGAAATCGAAGGTCGTCTGTGATGCACTTTTGCTTGATCCTCAATCACGCTCAGACACCTACCCCTATATTGAAGTCGATGCCCAGGATGTGACTTTGGGACATGAAGCCACGGTTTCTAAAGTCAGCGAAGAACAGTTATTTTATTTGATGAGCCGCGGGTTGAGTGAGGAAGAAGCGACGACCATGATTGTTTCTGGCTTCATCGAACCGTTGGTCAAGGAACTGCCCATGGAATACGCTGTAGAGATGAACCGTCTGGTCCAGCTTCAGATGACAGGTTCAGTAGGATGATGGGATAGAAGAACGTATAGTTATGGAAAATGGATCAAAGATGACGGAGTTGAAGAAAGGATTCCAGAAGAAGAGCAATCTGGCAGCGTTCCCTTTCACGGCTGCCCAGATGCCCGTGCTTGAGGATATTGATCTGACAGGCTATCATCAATCAGCCTGGAAAGCTTATCAAGCCCTTCTATTCCCGAACCGCAGCGATGAACCCTGGCGGCGAACGGATATCAGCGCTCTTGAGACGGGGTCATTTTCCTTATCTCCGATGGTGGAGAAATCTGAGCCGCCATCCACGCGTTTCCTCAATCCCGACCTTACAGATAAAGATCTTGCCGGACAGGTCGTTTACAGCAGTGAGAATCCCATATGTTCGTTTGATGAGACGCTTTTGGAAAAAGGTGTAATCTTCACAGATTTCCATACCGCTGAAGTAGAGCACCCGATTTTGGTCAACAAGCTCCTGGGTCAGATCGTGAAACCGGATGAGGATAAATTCACCGCTCTGGCTGCTGCGTTGGCGTCTGACGGTACATTTTTATATGTTCCAAAGGATGTTGTAATTGAACAGCCGCTTCACAGTTTATACTGGGGAGCGGGCAACCGAAATACTTACATCAACCATTTGTTGATCTGGTTAGAAGAAGGCGCACAGGTGACCTTTGTTCATGAATCAGCCTCTTTGGATGATGCATCTATAAGTCAGGTATTGCACGATGGGATCGTTGAGATTCATGTTGGGCGGAATGCGCATCTGAGCTTTGTAGAACTGCAGTCATGGGGCAGCAATGTCTGGTCTTTCACCCGTGAACGAGCCCGGGTGATGGGAGATGGCAGCCTTGAATGGATCTTTGGCGCAATGGGGTCCCGATTGACAAAGAATTTTTCAGATATTGATCTTGTTGAACCGGGTGCGAAAGGGCGCATGTCGGGATTTTATTTCACGAATGGGGAACAGCATCTGGACCACGATACCCAGCAGAACCATCTGGCACCGAATACAACCAGCGACCTGCTTTATAAAGGCGCATTAACCGGGCACAGCCGGTCCGTCTGGCAGGGGATGATCTTTGTTGCCCCTGGCGCGTTCGATACGGATGGCTATCAAGCAAACAAGAATTTGATCCTGAGTAAACATGCACACGCAGATTCTATCCCCGGCCTTGAGATTCTCGCCAATGATGTTCGCTGTACGCATGGGGCGACGGTGGGCAAGATCGATACGAACCAGTTGTTTTATCTGCAGAGCCGCGGTATCCCTGAAAGAGAAGCCGAACAGCTGATCGTGATGGGTTTCTTCGCTGCCATACTTGAACGCATTCCCTTTGAAGGCATCAGAGACCGGTTCATCGATGTGATTCGTGAAAAGCTAACAGAACAGCCTTAATGATAGTTTTAATCTTTAGCTAATAGAAAAATCATCTCGTTTCTGCTAAAATAGATGAGTTGAGTAAAATTTTTTAGAATCGCGTCCAAAATGGACGTTTTCAGGAGGATTAATGGCAAAATCACCATTTATGAGACCGCCAGTCGAAGATAGTACCTTCCAGGTTGGTGACCCCGTAGAAGTTCTCTGTGATCATGAAAAGAATGGGGATAGAATTAGAGATTGGGTCAAGGGAATCGTTGTTCAGGTGGATGAAAAAATGGTCGCCGTGCAATTCAGGACGAATGTATATTTAACAGATGGATGGATGGTCCCGGACCATATCCTGTGGTTCCCGTTTGACTCGAACCTGATTCAGCATGCCAACAAGGACGCAGCCCGTCCGACGGGATTCCAATCCATCTGAGATCATTAAGGGGTTGAAGAAAAAAAGAGAAGCGGCTGCCTCAGAGCAGTCGCTTTATCTTTGTGGTTAATCGCCGAATTGCCCGACGATCCTCAGGATATCAAAGCCTTCCGCGTAAGGCCTCTCCGCCAGAGCGCCGTGCCGGATGGCTGTGGCATGCATAATGTTCTCGTTGAGGTAGTACTTATCGGCATAGGTTTTATATGCCTTGAGGGCCTTTATTTTGGTCCTGACGGCCTCCTCTGAGACCTCGACCAGAAAATGCGGGAAAAAGCCGTAGCTTGACCGCAGGACGTCAAAGCCCAGCAGGGTTGTCCCGCGGAATGCCCTCAGCGCTTCCTCAGTGATCGTCTTATGGTCCTGGTGGATGTCCTGGGCGGTATGCACAAAGATAACCTCGGGGTGATATGTTTTCTTCAGGTCGATCATCACTTCCAGGATCTCCTGCCTGAAAGCCGGGAAACGGCGGGTTGTAAAATCCCGCAGGATGGTATTCTCTGGCTTTACGCCGAGGATCGCCATGCTGGCATGGTGTTCTTCGACCAGATTTGTGAGTGCAGGGTTCTTCTGGTTGTCCGAGAGCGTGACGCAGATCACGTTGGCCTTGTCATTGATTTCAGCGATCAGTGCGCCGCATCCCAATTCGATATCGTCTGGGTGCGCCCCAATAAAGCAGACCGTTTTACCAAAGAATGTCATATTGTGATTCATAGAACCCCTATTTCTCCGCCAGAATTCCACCGACCACTTTGGTCATGACCAGTTGCCCATTTTTCTTGACCCGACCTTCTGATACTTTCCTGATCTCATCCATGATTTTCTCGAAGTCTTCTTTCGATTGGAAGAAATCATTCCACAGCAGCCGATCTTCCGAGAGTGAGGCTCTGGTATACGCCAGGAAAGGTTCGACGCTGGGGAAGGTGAGGGGATTCTCAAAGATCAATACGTCCACCGATGAAAATTCTGCTTTGACGGCATCGAGGATCTCAGAGCCGTAGCGTGAACTGCCGGGCATTGGCGGGATTTCCTTACCGGTCGCTTCATGGATGATGTCATAGAAAAGTTGTTTATTTTCGGGCATGGGTCCGGTGGTGAAAAGGTGTCCGCTGGGCTTTATGACGCGATGCATCTCGCGAATGGTAAAGGGGATATCCTCAGCGTAATAGATCGCGAAGGAACAGGAAACAAGATTGAATTTGTTGTCAGGGAAAGGAAATTCCTCATTGAAATTCAAAGGCTGGAAATGAACCCGATTCCCTAGCTTCTGGTTTTCTTCCTGAGCTTTTGCCAGGAGATTATCAGAGACATCGCCGCCGGTGATGTCAGCTTTCCCGCTCAGATGTGCCAGGTAGGAAAAACACTGCTTCCCTGAGCCGCATCCGATATCCAGGATGGTCATGCCCTGTTTGAGCGGGAGGACTTCCAGCATCCATTTATCAATATCGCGTGCACCGTAGGCGTCATGGATGTTGATGCGGGTGATCAAATCGTCGGTTGTTTCCTGATAGTCAATTTTCATAAAAATATCCTGTTGGTTTTGAATAGTGCTGATAAGTATAGTAGGAAAAGCCTGGAATGGTCAAGCGTTCAGCAGATGCGGGGCAGGATCTCTCCGGAGAGAAAATCCAGGACTCGAGTCGTTCCGTAGGCAGTGTGAAGAAGGACTTCGCTGGGATTTTCACGAAAAACCGAACCAATTCGCGTAGCCATTATCCCATATGGTGATTTACGAAGTGTTTCAAGCGCCCTTTCAGCGTCTTTTTCAGGCAGGATCACAATCACCTTGCCTTCATTTGCCATATAGAGGGGGTCAAAGCCCATCATATCACAGGCGACCTGCACATCCGGTTTGATGGGGATGGTTTCTTCATTGAGATGGATGCTGACCTGGCTCTGGTAGGCGATTTCCTTCAGGGTGGTCGCAAGGCCGCCGCGGGTTGGATCCCGCAGGACATGCACATCAGGGGTTACGGTCAAAAGATCTTCAATCATATGATTGAGCGGCGCTACATCGGATTGTATCTGGGACTCAAAGCCCAATTCACCGCGTGCCTGGAGGACGGCAATGCCGTGGTCTCCCAGAGAACCGGAGATCAGCACCGCATCCCCGGGCTGAGCATGTTGCCCACCGATCTGACGGCTGTCCGGGATGAGCCCAAAACCTGTCGTATTGACGAAAAATCCGTCAGCTTTTCCTTTTTCAACAACTTTGGTATCGCCGGCAATGATCTGGATTTCCGCTTCCCGGCAGGCTTTCGACATTGAATCAAGGATCCTGACCAGGTCTTGCATTGGAAACCCTTCTTCGAGGATGAAACCGGCAGTAAGGTAGGTTGGCCGGGCGCCGAGCATGGCGACGTCGTTGACCGTCCCACACACTGCCAAACGACCGATATCTCCACCTGGATAGAAAAGGGGAGAGACGACATGCGAATCGGTTGAGATGGCGACCTGACAGCCTTCTTTTCCCTGCAGCGTAATCCTGGCTGCATCATTCCCCTCTGCCAGGTATGGGCTGCCAATTCGGGTTTGGAAGATTCCTTGAATTAGATCACGAGTCATCTTCCCGCCGCTGCCGTGACCGATAACGACGGATTCGGTGTGCTGGTGCGGGAGCGGACAAACCGGCCCCTGCATGGAGAGCGATTCTTGTTTTTCTTGTGTCATGTTTTCTTCCTGCCGTAACGAAAATAAGCTGCGCAGGCACCTTCTGAGGACACCATTGGAGCGCCCAGAGGTGTCTGTGGGGTACATGCTTTACCAAACGCGGGACAATCTGATGGCTTTTTCAAACCCTGCAGGATCTGCCCGGCGATGCAGACTTCAGATTCCCTGGTTTGGATATTCCCTGTGTTAAAACGTTGGGCTGCATCAAAGGAACGATACGCATTACGGAGGCCAAGCCCGCTCTGAGGGATGACTCCGATGCCGCGCCAGTTGCGGTCAACCGGTTCGAAAATCCGCTGGATCAGCTTCTGAGCAGCCTGGTTGCCATCAAAGGTGACCACTCGCGTGTAAGCATTCTCGACGGACACCTGCTCGTTTTCCAGCAGTTTGACCGTTCTATAGATGCCTTCGACAAGGTCAAGCGGTTCAAAGCCTGTAACCACGATTGGGATGCTGTACTGCTGGGCGATGGGGGGATATTCCCAGTACCCCATCACCGCACAGACGTGGCCGGCAGCGAGGAACCCCTGGATGCGGTTCCCGGGGCTGGAGAGGATGGCATGCATGGCAGGTGGAACCAGAACGTTCGCGGGAAGGATCGAGAAATTTGCCAGGCCAAGTTTCTTTGCCTGGATTACAGCCATGGCATTTGCAGGCGCGGTTGTTTCAAAACCGATAGCAAAAAAGACAACCTCTTTCTCAGGGTTTTGCTGAGCGATCTTGACCGCATCAAGCGGTGAATAGACAACCCGCACCTGTCCGCCTGCTGCACGGACTGAGAAAAGATCTCCTTCTGAACCGGGCACTCGCAGCATATCCCCAAAGGATGTAAAGATCACATCAGGCTGCCTGGCGATCCACAAGGCCTGGTCGATCAGTTCCAGGGATGTGACACAAACGGGGCATCCCGGGCCGTGGACCAGTTCGATCTTATCGGGAAGAAGCTGGTCCAACCCATACTGCATGATTGCATGCGTCTGACCGCCGCAGATTTCCATCAATGCCCAGTTCTGGGTCACCTGATGATGAATCTTCTCGATCACCTTGCGGACCAGGTCAGCATCACGGTACCCTGTGAGGAAGTCCGGCAAGCTCAAATCACTCATCCGGTTGGTTGTCCTCCTGATCAGCCAGTTCACTCATTTCTTGGAGTATTTGCAGGGTTTCGAGCGCTTCATCTTCACTGAGCAGGTTCAGGGCGAATCCGGCATGTATGATGGTCCAATCGCCTGGCCGGGCTTCTGGGACAACTTCAATGCAGGCGTCCCGGTTCACGCCCCCAAAATCGATCTTTGCCATCTTGGTGCCGTGGTCTTCATAAATTGATAGGATCTTCCCTGGGATACCCAGACACATAGCTTACTCCTTGTCGTGCATAAAACGGTAAGCAGCGATCACTGCCTGTCCGAAAGCAACACAGCCGTCATTGGGCGGTAGCTGCCTGTGGATCAGGGCCTGGAAACCGCTGTTCGTAAAAAGTTTGGTCGTCCTTTTAAGCAAGTATTGGTTCTGCCATACGCCGCCGGAAAGAACAATCCGGTCAATGCCGTACTGTTTTTTGAGCAGTTCGGCAAGGTTGAGGCAAATATTCGTGATTGAATTATGGAATCGTGCCGAAATGATCGGTGCAGAGATGCCTTTTAAGAGGTCTGTCAGGATCCCTTCCAGCAGGGGTTTCACGTCGATCAGGTTGCCTTGAATCTGCCATGGATAATACCCCACTTCATCAGGATCAGCCAGCGCTTCCAGTTCGATAACAGCCTGAGCTTCATAGCTGACCTCCTGTCTGACACCGATTAGAGCGGATACAGCATCAAAGAACCGCCCCATACTCGACGTGAGAGGGCAATTAACGCCTTTCTCAAGCTGGAGGCTCAAAGTCTCGCGTTCAAGGGCGGAGAGTGCCTCCAGGGGCGCTAGACCGGCATCCCAGGGCAATCCATACGCCCAGAGGGTGCTTAATGCGATCCGGGCAGGCTTGCGGATGCTGGCTTCACCGCCCGGCAGCGGGATGGGCTTCAGGTGGAAGGACCGTGTGAAATTAAAGCAGTTCCCAAAGAGGACTTCACCACCCCAGATGGTACCGTCCTTGCCATAGCCGGTCCCATCGAAGATCAGACCTCCTACAGCTTCTTCCGGCGCAAGCCCGTTTTCAATCAGGCAGGCAGCCAGGTGGGCGTGGTGGTGCTGGACGGGATAACAGGGCAGCCCCTCATCGGTTGACCTTTCCAATGCATACCGCGTGGATAGGTAATCCGGATGCAGGTCATAACCGATGGCTTTCGGTTTGATCCGAAAAAGCGACTCATACTGCTGGACGGATTTCTTGAAATCCTGGTAGGTTTCCCAGTTCTCCATCTCACCGATGTAATGACTGATGAAGGCATATTTATCACGTGTCAGGCAGAAGGTGTTCTTCATCTGCGGGCCGACTGCCAGGATTTGTGGTAATGCCTGCTTCAAGCGGATGGGATTGGGCGCATAGCCGCGGGCGCGCCGGATAGGGTAAGGCCTATTCTCGATGATCGTAACCACGGAATCATCAATGCGGATATGGATCGGGCGATCGTGCATCAGGAACCCATCTGCAATTTCGCCTAGCTTCTCCCATGCGACTTCATTTTGATGGATGACCGGTTCCTCAGAGATGTTCCCGCTGGTCATCACCACTGCTTCAGGAAAGCCCACCTCTTTTTCTAGCAGGAGGAGGTGCAGGGGGGTGTAAGGGAGCATGAAACCCAGATTCGCCTGCCGGGGTGCGACAGCATCAGCAATGTCTGAATCGGGCTTCCTGGGCAGCAGGACGATGGGCGCTTGCGGGCTGGCAAGCAGTTTTTCAGCAGCTGGAATGAGATGAACGAACTTCCCAACCGTATCAAGGTTGAAACCCATCAATGCAAAGGGTTTGGCAGGGCGGTTCTTGCGCTGTCGCAGCTTCTCGACGGCTTCCGGGTTGGTTGCATCACAGACTAGATGGAAACCACCCAGGCCTTTGACCGCCAGGATCTTGCCGGTTTTGAGCATCCTTCTGGCTTCCTGAATGGCAGCTTCACCTTCTGCGGACATCACGCCTGGCTCAAGTTCCAGCCAGACCTGCGGACCGCAAACGGGGCAGGCAACCGGCTGGGCATGGAAGCGCCGGTCTCGCGGGTCTTCATACTCCTCATGGCAGTCTTGACACATCTCAAATCCTGCCATGGTGGTTTTGGGGCGGTCGTAGGGGATCTCTTTGATAATCGAAAAGCGCGGTCCGCAGTTCGTGCAGTTGATGAAAGGATAGCGGAAGCGGCGGTCGCCGGGATCGAACATCTCCTCCTGACACTGTCTGCATACGGCGACATCCGGGGAGACGGGAATGAAATCCGAATCCACATCCTGACTTGATATGATCTCGAAAGTCTCGAATTCCTGGAATTCGATATCCTGGATTTCAATGCTGTCGATTTGAGCTAGAGGTGGGGCAGAAGGTAATATCCTGCTGTGGAATGAGTCGACCTTTTCCAATTCGCCTGTTATTTCAATATCAACACCGCTGGCGGAATTGCAGACCCAGCCTGTTAAATCGGATTCCAGGGCGAGGTTGTAAATGAATGGACGGAATCCCACCCCCTGAACGATGCCATTAACGTGGATATGACGGCTGACTTGAGACATATGGATCAGGATTGGTTAACTGGTATTTTCGCTTTCAGCCAGGAAAGCCAGTCTTCCATCCCTTCACCTGTCTTGGCGGAGACCGGGAAGGTCTTCAAGCCAGGGTTGAGCATTTCCACGCCCTGCTGGAAGTAGTCCATATCGAAGTCGAGATAGGGCAGCAGGTCGATCTTATTAATGATGAGGACATCCAGGCCGCGGTAGATGTTGGGATATTTATAGGGTTTATCATCCCCTTCGGGAATGCTGGCGATCACGACTCTGCTGTGCGTGCCGAGATCGAACGAAGCCGGGCAAATCAGGTTGCCGACATTTTCGACCAACAGCAGGTCCAGTGAATCTAAAGGGATCTGGTCAAGCGCATTAGAAACCATGAGGGCATCCAGATGACATTCACCGCCTGTGTTGATCTGCACCGCAGGGACGCCCGCATCGCTGACCTTATCAGAATCAATGGTCACAGGCGCGGTATCGCCTTCGAGCACGCCAATCTTGAGTTGAACTTCCAAAAGGGCTTTGATTGTAGCGATGATGAAGCTGGTTTTGCCCGCACCAGGTGATGCCATGATGTTTATGGAATACGCGTGGGCAGCATCGATGCGCTGGCGGTTGGTGTTTGCCACATGGTCGTTTGCGTTCATGATTTTCTCAACAATGGTTATGCGTTTCTCAGGCATGGTTTACCTCTCGATTTGAATACTGTCAAGGTTGAATTCATCTCCGGAAATTACTCGCACCTTCGCACTCCCGCAGTTGGGGCAAGGCATGAGGTCGTCTTCCAGGATGTATTCATGGTTGCATTGTGTGCATACCAGTTTTGCTGGGATGCGTTTGAAATGTAATTTTGAGCCCTCACAAATTGTATCCTTGCTGATGATATCCCAGTAAAACTTCACAGAATCGTCAACGATACTCGACAGTCTCCCGATCACCAGATAGATGTCAGTTACTTGTTTGGCTTTCGCTTTATCCGCGTGCTTGCAGGCGATATCGAGTACGCTTTCTGTTACTGAGAGTTCATGCATCGTTTTATTATAGTACTAATATGATAAAAATTGTAGTTATTGGGATTTATGTTGCTGATCTGTGATCAATTCGAGCAAATGCAAGCGATGGGTCAGCATACGTGAGGCGACAATATTAGCAAGGCGGCGCATGATAATGAATCCAAGATCATGATCCGATTCACAAAGCGCCATTAATGATTTTGATTTGAAGGCCAGGACCGTAGTGGGTTTTATGACCAGGGCTGTGCCTGTTTGTTGTCGGATAACAGGTGTCAGGCTTGATGATCCGAGGACATCCAATGATTCCGCTGTAAAAATCGGCATGGACCCATGCCCAGGTACATAACCTGACACACTGACCTTTCCTTCAAGGAGGATGTAGAAATAATCATGTTTTTCACCTTCGCTGAAAATGATCTCATCTGTCTGATAAGTCATGATCTCTGCGATGGATGACAGGCGTTGAATACTTCCTGGTTTAAGTTCAAGGAACCAGGGTATAGATTTTATGGTGTTTGAGATATCGGTCAAATTCAGCATGGATACCCTTTTTTTACAACGAAACTCATACCATTAACATACTTCTGATTGGGGAATAATTTAATTGTATTATGTCATTATGCCTGTGTGACAACAGTCACGCACTCATTCTGCCTGGTGGATCCACTGCCAGATTTGTTCCTGTGCTTCCTCAGCTAATGTTGCAGTCTTAGGCGTCAGAGACCGTTCAAATTGAAATTGATACCCGCGCACGGAAACCAGGATAGCCTTTGGGATTTTTCCATAGATCGTTGAGGCTATTGAGAGGACCGTATTTGGCGACATATGGTGGGTCAGCGGGGATTTCTCATATAGAGGATCAAGCTCGACCCACGAGATTTCTTGAGGAATATCCGATGTATGGGCATCAACAAAACAGACCCGTTTATACCCAGAAATGACCTCGGCCAGTTCAGGAAAAATCTGGAGAATGAAATGTAAATCAACAAGTTCATTCTTGACTTCAATGATCTCTCCTGGATCATTTGGCACCCGACTCCCCAGTCTTTCAGCCAGGCTCTTAATGATGTGCCAACCCACACCGTCATCCTGGCGGTCTGCGTTGCCGTATCCAATAATGATCGTATCTGCTTTCATTTGTTGATTCCAGGTTAGGGGATGTAAGAAGGATCAATCTCCATCATGAGACATTTAAGATGGAGATTGATCGATAGTTCAGGAGAATATTAATTGCGCTGAAGCGTCTGGCGTATACTGCCGTCAGGATCAATGACATCCAGCTTGATTGGCATCTGACCAACCGCATGCGTCGAGCAGGAAAGGCACGGATCATATGCTCGAATGGCTGCTTCAACTCGGTTGAGCATGCCTTCGCTTACATCAGGGCCTTTGACATATTCCTTGGCAACTGAATCGACTGCTTTACTCATTGCCCAATTGTTATGCCCTGTGGAGACGATCAGGTTCACCTTCTCTAATTGACCGTTGGGGTTGACCTTGTAATGGTGGATCAATGTCCCGCGGGGTGCTTCAAGGACACCTACAGCTTCAGGCTGAAGGTCCCGGCTCTTGTTGAGGAGATCATTCCCCATCAAGTCAGGATTTTCCAGGAGCTCTCGGGCGCGTTCGATCGCGAACAGGGTTTCAATCAGCCGGGCATAATGATAATACAATGTGTGATATACAGGCTTGCCGCAGTTAATCTGGCGATAGATCTTGAATTCCTCTTGCGCAAGAGGGGTATCGATCTTTTCGGCAGCATTCAACCTGCCCAGCGGTCCAACGCGATAAACACCATCCGGCCATCCCATTTTCTTGTAGTACGGGAACTTGAGATAGGACCAGTCCTCGACATGTTCTGCTATATTCTCCAGGTAGTTCTGTGCGCTGAAGAGTTCAAGCTCTTTACCGTCCTTATCCACCAGGCGAATGTCACCATCGTAGAGTTCAAGTCCCATTTCAGGCGTGACTAGGCCCATGTACCCGGAGTGGAAGACAGCAAATTTCTCGACATCGGCGAGGTTCGCTTCTGCCCAATCCTTGACCAGTTTGATACCGATTTGGGTGGTCTCAATAGCTTGATCGACTCCTGCAAGCATGTGATCCCGTCGTTCCTCATCCATTGCCCGGTTCACACCGCCGGGAACTGCAAAATTAGGATGGATTCGGCGTCCGCCGACCTGATAGATGATATCCTGACCGAATTTACGCAGTTGAACAGCGCGTATGGTTAATTCTGGATCTGCACCGATCAAACCGACCACATTACGAATTGCCGGGTCAGCGTCAAAGCCCAGGATCAGGTCCGGTCCTGCCAGCTCAAAGAAATGCATGCTGTGACTCTGGATCGTTTGACCCATGTGCATTAATTCACGCAGGAGGACGGCTGTATGCGGTGGTTCAACGCCAAGCAGCCGGTCTCCAGCCTTAGCGGAAGCCAGGTGATGGCTCACCGGGCAGATCCCGCAGATGCGGGGGGTGATCTGCGGCATTTCAAAGAACATTCTGCCTTCGCAGAACTTCTCAAAGCCGCGGAATTCGTTCACATGGAAATAAGCATGGTCAACACCACCATCATCGTTCATATGGATGGTGACTTTAGCATGCCCTTCAATTCGGGTTACGGGTTCAATCGTGATTTTTTCTGTAGGCATATTTTCAAACTCCTAGTGCCAGTGTAATTTATCATCTTTAATTTCCGGGATACGCCCCTGCGCGAGTTCGGTCAGCGCATAGAAGATGATGTCGGCATCAGGCGGACATCCGGGAATGAATACATCAACAGGCACAACTTCATGAATAGCACGAACGCGGGTCATTTTTCCCAGCTCAGGACTGGACGGGATCTTGGCTTCAGAATCGTTGCTGTCTGCATCAACATATGCTCTTTGGAGTGCAGCTTCCGCACCGACCAAGTTCCGCATCGCAGGGATACCGCCGAATACCGCGCAGTCACCCAGTGCGACCAGAATCTTGCAGCGTTCCCGCATGCGTTTGGCAACTTCCTCGTTGGCGGTGTTGTTGATACTGCCTTCGAGGATACCAACGGTTACGCCTTCCTCGTCCGGTTCTTTAAGGTCCGTGATAGGCGTGGAACGCAGATCTACCAGTTCAACCACCTGTAGGATTCGCTCATCTATATCAAGGAGTGACATGTGGCATCCGGAACAACCACACAACCAATCCGATGCAACTGTAGGTTTTGACATCATTGAGTCCTTTCAAGCCTCAACCGATCGGGTTACCCGATCAATCAAGCTTTCTCGATTTCGATGGTCGGTACACGGGTCATCAGACTGGTTTCCCAATCCTTATCCGGCTCAACGCCTACCTGTTTAGCGACCTTCATAAGTGCTTCATAAGAGGTTAATATGCCCTCTGGTGCATCCAGAGCTTTTTCCACTTTTTGTACGCGTCCATCCATGTTCAAGTACGTCCCGGATTGTTCTGCCCAATTTGTTACCGGCAGAACGACATCCGCATTTCCGGTCAATTGAGAGCTGTACGCTGCCTGGACGGCCACAAAGGGAATATCTTCCAGTGTCTTGATTAATTTCTGTGTGGGTTCTTCATCGCCCAGCATGATAAATGCTGATTGGACGTCATTGGATGAGAAGGGGGCTTCGAGACTAAGTTGGGCAGCAGCCATGCTGTTCGCATTACCCTTGACACCAATCAGGGATGCATTGACCTTGCCGGCAAGTGCAAGCAGGTCATCCATTGATTTTTCGTCTGCCTCAGAGGCAAATGCCTTGCCGTAGACGATGCAGCACTTTTCAGCAGATTTCAGAATTTCAGCAGCTTCCGCAATGCCAGCATCATCAGACCCGCTTTCAACAGCATCCAACAGTGCCTTCAGGAAGGATGCTTCTTCTCCGGATTTAAGGGACAATGTGAGCGATGCATTCTCTGCCAGTTTGTTCTCATTGGCGTCGGCAACGATCAGCTTTGTGCCATTTTGAAGCTGGCGCTTGACGAAGAAGCCGGCCACCTGATGTTCTTGTACCAGGTCTAGTTTCAATGAGAGGACGACATCTGTGTCCTTGAGTGTCTCCAGACTGGATTCAAAGGGCGCATTTAAATTTTCAGCTTTATCTGCCAGTAAGGCGGTTGCTGCACCTTCTTCAAGGCTGGTGACCTGACCGGCTTCCAAGCTGCCGGCGAAGAGGGCTTTGAAGAGCGCTAGGTCTTCAACAGGTAGGCGGGTGGACGCCAGGGCAGCCAGAGCTTTACCTTTGCCCAGGTTCTCGGCGATGGCTTTCAGGGCGTCTTCCCAGGTTGCAGCTTTAAGGCTGCCATCTTTACGTACCAGCGGGGTCAGCAGGCGTGGGCGATCGTCTTCCAGAGGAAGGAAGCGACCCTTGTCGCACAGCAGCCCATGATTGAGCGGTGCGTCCCAATCGCCTTCGATCCGAACCAGACGGTTGTCACGTGTTAGTACATCACGTTGGCAGCCGATCGAACACTCGGTGCACACACCGACATGGTGTTCGAGGTCCGTCTCTTTACCCTGGTAAGCACTCTGGCGGTCAATGATCGCGCCTGTCGGGCAGATTTGAACACAGGTCCCGCAGGAGATGCAGGAGCTTTCACCCAGGGGGACATTGTAATCCGCCACAAGGAGGCTCTTAGCACCGCGCTCCTCAAACCCAAGTGTGAAATTACCGACAAGTTCACCGCAGGCACGTACACAACGACGGCAAAGGATGCAGCGGTTGTTATCCAGCACTATGAAGGGATGGGAGGCATCCACTTCAAAAGGCTGCCAGTTGGGTTGAAGGTCCCAGTGAGTCATTCCCTCTTCATATGCCCGGTTCTGCAGCTCGCAATCGCCATCGCTGACAGGGCAGTACATGCAGAAATGGTTGCGTTCGCTGAAAAGCAAGGTCAGGACGAATTTTCGAGCTTTGAGGACTTTCTCAGTATTGGTCTTGACGACCATACCCTCTGTTGCTGGCAGGGTGCAGGAGGGCTGCAGCGTTCGAGCGCCTTCTACATCAACCATACAAAGCCGGCAGCCGCCGTAAGGCGTCAGCTGTGGATGGTGACAAAGGGTCGGGATGAATACACCGGCTGCTTCTGCTGCTTCCAGAACGGTCGTCCCTTCCTGAACTTCGACGTTTTTTCCATCAATTGTGAGATTAATCATAATTTCGACACTCCATTACATTTATATTCAGTCGATCTGATATGCCCGACGGCCGCTCATGGGGCAAACACCTGTGGGGCAGACTTTAAGTTTAATATGAGCTTCAACTTCTGCTCGGAAATGGGCCAGGATATCCCGCAGGGGGGAGCCGGCAGTCTGACCGAGACCGCAATTGGACAGATTATATAATTGGTCGCTGATCATCAGGAGGTCGTCCAGGTCCTGCAGCGTTCCAACACCTTCTGTGATGTTCGAGAGGATCTCGTAAGCACGATTATTTCCGATCCGGCATGGGTTGCATTTCCCGCAGCTTTCAAAGCGGAAGAAGTTCAAGAGGACCTTCGCCAGGTCAACCACGCAGATTTGCTCGTTGCAGATCAACAGTGCACCTGAGCCAAGTGATACGCCGGCTTTACTGTAGGAATCGAAGTCCATGGGTGTATCCTGCAGGCTGGCGGGGATGATAGAACCGCTTGACCCACCTGTCTGTGCCAGTTTGAATGTTGCACCATCTTTTATACCTTTGGCATAAATTGAGATGACCTCACGTAAGGTGATTCCCATTGGTACTTCGATCAATCCGGTGACATTGACGTTCCCCAGGATGGTATAGACTTTTGTGCCAGGGCTGGATGGAGTCCCAATGCCTTTGTACCAGGCAGCCCCATTGCGGATGATTGCAGGGATGTTTGCCAGTGTTTCAACGTTGTTCACCAAAGTTGGTTTTTGCCAGAGTCCAACGGTTGTCGGATAGGGCGGACGTGAGCGGGGTTCTCCACGATTCCCTTCGATGGATTCGATCAGGGCGGTTTCCTCACCGCAGATGTACGCACCAGCGCCGGCGTGGATGTGGATGTCGAAGGAGAAATTCGTCCCGAAGATGTCCTCACCCAACAGCCCGTAGTCACGAGCCTGTTGAATTGCTTTTTCCATCCGGCTGATGGCGAGTTCGTACTCACCTCGGATGTAGACATATCCTTCATCTGCGCCGACTGCATAGCCTGCGATCGTCATTGCTTCAATGATGGCATGCGGGTCGCCTTCCAGGACGAGACGGTCCTTGAAAGTGCCGGGCTCGCTTTCGTCAGCGTTGCAGATGACATATTTCTTGTCACCTTTTGCACCAGAAACGAACTGCCATTTGAGGCCTGTCGGGAAGCCGGCACCGCCGCGACCACGTAAACCGGAGGCTTTGATCTCCGCGATGGTATCCTCAGGAGACATCTCCTTGAGGACTTTACCGAGTGCTTCATACCCCTCATTGAGGATATATTCATCAATTTTTTCAGGATCAATGAATCCAACGTTCTTCAGGACGATCCTGTTTTCAGCGGGAAGGGTACCCTTCCGGGCGGAAAGCCAGGCAATGCGTCCGGTCATTTCGTAAGCAGAGATTTGTTTTTCTTCGACAACGCGACCTTTATATAGATGCTCTTCCACAATATGTGGGACATCGGCCGGTGTCACCGGGCCATAGATGACGGCATCGGGATAGACCAGGACGATCGGTGTCAAATCTCTCTTGCCAATTTCGCTGATCATAGAGAGGGAGATCTCATCACCCATGCCGAAGGCGTCTATCTGTTGCTGCAATGCGCTGAAGACATCCATTGCGCCCCGTTTCATGCTTTCAGGATCGCTTGATACCAATACCATTGAACGAATTGCTTTCATCGGGCAGCTCCTATTCGTAATTGTTCAGGATTTCAGGTACCTGATCGGGTGTCACATTGCCGTAGATATCGTTGTCGACCACCATCACCGGGCCAACACCGCAGATGCCGAGACAGCTGGTTGTGAGCAGCGTCCACTTGTTGTCTTCGCTGGTTTCACCTTTGGAAAGGCCCAACTCCTTGGTCAGTCTCTGCCAGACAAGTCGTCCGCCTGCCACATGGCAGGGAGCACTTTCGCAGAATTGGATCACATGCCGTCCCCTCGGTTCTGTAGACAACATCCGATAGAAAGTTGCCACAGAATAAATATGACTGGAGGGGATGTTCATCAGCTCACTCAGTTCCTGGATTGCATCATCAGAAATGTACCCAAGCGTCTTATTAATTTCGTGGAGAATTGGGATGAGTTCAGCTTTCTCAAGCCCTTTTTTCTTGACAAGTGTGCGCACAATCTCACGCACTTCCTGCCTTTCTTTGCCTTCAACTGACATATCCTTATTCCTCCTTTGAAATGTTCGATAATGTGGTCTGTTTATTTGATCTCAATCGCATCGTATGGGCAGAGCTGCTCGCAGATGCCGCATTTGATGCAGATGTCGGGGTCAATCACATGTGTCTGGCGACGTTCGCCAGATATCGCATTAACAGGACAATTCCGGGCGCATAAAGTACAGCCTGTGCAGACGCCATCTATGATCTCGAAGCGGATCAAGGCTTTGCAGACCTTGGCAGGGCAGCGCTTTTCATAGATATGCGCTTCATATTCATCAAGGAAGTGCTCCAGTGTACTTTTTACAGGGTTGGGAGCGCCTTTCCCCAAACCACATAGGCTGTTCTCATTGATTTGGTCGCAGAGGTATCTTAGTGTATCAATATCCTCAGGCTTACCTTTGCCCTCACAGATGCGGGTCAGGATCTCAAGTATCCGGCGGGTTCCCACACGGCAGGGCGTGCATTTCCCACAACTTTCATCTTGGGTGAATTCCATGAAGAAACGGGCGATGTCAACCATGCAGGTATCTTCGTCCATGACCACCAGGCCGCCTGAGCCAAGGATGGAACCGGCAGAAGCTAGGGATTCATAGTCCATGTGGAGGTCAAGCATCGATTCGGGGATACAACCGCCCATCGGGCCGCCCGTCTGGACTGCTTTAAATTTCTTGTCATCTTTAATGCCACCACCGACATCATAGATGATCTCACGCAGGGTTATCCCAAAGGGGACTTCAATCAAGCCGGTATTTTTGACATCTCCAGCCATAGAGAATGTCTTGGTCCCCTTGCTTTTTTCATAGCCCATGCTGGAGAACCATTCCGCCCCATTGAGAATTATTTGTGGTACATTCGCATAGGTTTCAACATTATTGATGTTGGATGGCTCAGCCCAGAGCCCTTTTTGAGCCGGGAAGGGTGGCCGCGGACGTGGTTCGCCGCGCTGTCCCTCAATGGATGCCATCAGGGCTGTCTCTTCACCACAAACGAATGCACCCGCTCCCATACGGACTTCGAGGTCAAATGAGAAGCCACTGCCAAGAATGTTCTCACCCAGCAAACCGAAATTCCGGGCTTGCTCAATGGCAGTTTTCAATGTGCGGACTGCAATCGGGTATTCTGCACGACAGTAGATATATCCTCGGGTCGCACCGGCAGCGTAAGCGCCAATGATCATGCCTTCTACAACAGCGTGGGGGTCACCCTCAAGAACGCGCCGGTTCGCAAAAGCACCCGGGTCGCCCTCATCCGCATTGCAGATCATGAACTTCTGATCACCCTCATAGCCGCGGATGAATTTCCACTTCAAGCCGGTGGGGAAGCCAGCTCCGCCGCGTCCCCGTAAGCCTGAATCAAGGATGACCTGGATGACTTCTTCAGGGGCCATTTCGGTCAGGACTTTGCCAAGTGCCATGTAGCCATCTCGGGCGATATACTCTTCAATATTTAGCGGGTCAATCTCACCGATATTCTTCAAGACGATGCGGACTTCTTTTGCCTTTGGGGCATTCAACTCTTCATCCGAAACCGCCTTCATCTCATGAGCGTATTGCTGAGCGATGCGTCCTTTGAGGAAATGCTCTTCCACAATAAATGGAATGTCTTCGACAGATAAATTTGAATAATGAACTGCTTCAGGGTAAACCATTAAGTCTGGCCCCTCGCTTGCGGGATCACCGATGCGAGAGGTTTCAAGCACCTGGATTTCATCAACCAGGCCATGTTTGACCAGTTCGTCCTGAAGCGTATCCATCAGATCATAGGCACCTTTATTGACGCATACGGGATCAATGGATACAAGGACATGTGAACGGAAATAAGCCATTTATACCTTCTAAAATTTTCTATGCTTGTTTTAACGCTTGTATTAACTTTCAATTCGGAATTCTGCTACGATCTTGCCGCCCACGACATGCTGCTCCATGATCTGGCGCGCCATTTCGGGATTGACTTTACCGTAGGTCACTTTATCCTCACCGGGCATAACGACCTGGAGGATTGGCTCAAATGAGTCCAATCCAATGTTGCCGGTTTGCCGGACTGTGATGTCGGATAGATTTTTCTCTTCGATCATATCAAGAATAGCTTTGAGGGTCTCGCGAGCGCCGGCAGCAATCCCGACTGTACCCATTCCGACGATGACTTCGATCTTGCCGGTATTTTCTTTTAATTGCTGCTTCTGTAAAGCTTCTTCTCGAATTTTCTTAAGATCGTCTAACGATTTGATGGTTGGCATAATTTACTCCTGTAGATTATTAACTTTCATATTCACCGTTTGCGTTTTCCTGAAGTACATTCTTTATACCTTCACTTAGTGCATCTCGGATGAATTTTATCACAGCGGGTTCGGTCAGCGGAACGCCTTCCAGCGTTTCTTTGATGACCGTATCATCAAAGGTGAAAATCCTTTCATTGACCTGATATTCGAAGATCCAATGGACCTCAGGCGAGCCGATGATCAATGTCAGCATGGTGCTTGTGATGTCACCCAAGGGCATACGGTCTATGTGGCTGTGCCTGAAGGTCACTTCAACCATTGTGCCTGCTCCCGGCCTGGATTGGATGGTGAGATCACCATCACAGGCTTCAGCAGCTGCTTTGAAAAATGGTATCCCGAGGCCAACATGGCGGGTGGTCCTTGAAGTGACGAAGGGATCGGTGATCCTCGCCAGGGTTTCTGCATCCATTCCCTTGCCGTTGTCTTCGATCACGATCTTCAGAATATCGTTTTTAAGGTTCTCTTCAACAGCAATCCTGATCCTTGTTGCTCCGGCTGAGATGCTGTTCTCAGCAATATCGAGGATATGCAGTGCAAGTTCTCGCAAGTTACTCTTCCTGTGATTTGAGGTCCTGGATGATCTTGGGGAACTTATTGGGTTTGGCACGCCCATGGACTTCATCATCCACAACGAACACAGGCGCTTGGCTGCAAGCACCTACACAGCGGCATAATTCCAGGGTGATAAGACCGTCTTCTGTGGTCTGACCCGGCTCTATGCCCAGGATTTGTTTGGCTTTTTCGATGATCTGGTGGATGCCACCTACATAGCATGCGGTTCCGACGCAGAACTTGATGGTATGCTTGCCGCGCGGCGTTGTTGTGAAGAAAGAATAGAACGAAACAACCCCGTGGATCCGGCTGATGGGTTCGCCCAGTTTCTTCGCAACATAAACCTGCATTGCAGGTGAGATATGTCCGATGGCTTCTTGCAGGCTGTTCAGCACCACCATAGTCGCACCTGGTAGATCCTTATTCTCTTCCAGGATCTGGTCAATGGTAGCGTGTCGTTCTGGGTCGTTCAATGGATCTGCTGCAGGTTTATTTTCTATTGTGTTTACTGTCAAAATCTGTCTCCAATAATAAGAATAACGTTCTTTCTGTCGTTCTCTCTAAGATTGTGAAATTATCCACAAATGAGTTTAATTCCCCATCAGGATATGGTCAATACCCAAATGTCATATTTAAGGTAGCGAATTGTCAAATCAGAGCAATAGATGGAATTTTCGCCCATTTTCACCTCGTAAAGCCAGTTTAATCTCGTTAACAGTCGGTTTTTCGAGAGTAAATTGGTTAATTCCTAGAAAATCATTCAGGTAGTGAACATCGCCGCTCTGGATTAATGGATAGGGCTTGATCTGGGGAAACTTGATTATCGCATCCTTTGGCGTAATATGATGGGATATCTCCAGAGCTTCGATATTTAGTTCGGGAGGCACGAATCCCAGGTGATAGATCAGCCCGAATGCCTGCCTGTCTACATGGGCAGGGATGAAGAGACCATTCAGTTCATCAACGATGGCAAAGGCGTCTTCGAAACTGAGGTTCGTGGAGTTGATCAGCAAGCGCTCCTTACGACGAATAAATTCACCGGTCTCGTCAACGATGAACTGCTCACCGAAATATTCGATATTGTTTGGAACGTCCGGAAGGGTTTGATCGACGACCTCTTGAAGCTTGTTAAGCTGTTCCAATGTATCGAATAAACAGAGGACATGCACTTCTTCATGGGTTTGCAGTTCCATTCCAGGAAGCACTGTCAGATCATTCACTTGCGCAGCTTTTATGACAGCAGCGACGTTCTCGCTGGCGTTGTGGTCAGTGATCGCGATCAGGTTCAAGCCGCGCTCGAGGGCAGTATGGATGATTAGGGGAGGAATCATTTCCACACCCGCACATGGCGAGAGAACGGTGTGGATATGCAATTCTGCCTGATAGGTTTTCAAAAGGAGCCTTTTTAGTGCCTTATTTTTGAGTTGCTTCGATCCCCATTTCCCATAACTTGCCAATTATGTGGAAATTCGGGTGAGGTGTTGAAAGCATTGTCACGCCCTTTTCATTGGCTTTATTAATCGTATCCTGGTCAGGTTGGGCGTTCTCCGTAATGATGATCGCCGTAAGGTCAAGGAGTGCGGCAACTGCAACGATGTTTCCATGCGCCATCAAGGTGATCCAGATCCCTTCAGGTTCCGCACCGGTCATGACACAGCTCAGCAGGTCAGAGCAGTAACCTGATTTAACATCCATTTCTGAGAAATCTTTGGGTTCTGTCAGGACATTGAGATTGAGGGTTTGAATGATTTGGTTTAAGTTCATATTGCTTTTCCTTTGGAATGTGGTAAGTCATCCAATGGTTTGTAGGTTGTTATCAGTATCATCAAGATGGATGATCATGTAGAGATTTGTGCCGCGATCCAAGGAGGAGACCAGCTTCATCTCATCAACACAACGTTTGATATTGACCAGTCCCATACCTGCGCCGAAGCCCATTTCACGGATCTCATTTGTGGCGGTGGAATAACCGGCTTGCAGCGCCAGCTCAACGTCTTCAATCCCGGGGCCGTTGTCATAGGCTTCCATGGTGATCTTATGCGGTTCAATCTCAACTCGCAGGGTACCACCGTTATTGGTATGGATGATGAGGTTCATTTCAGCTTCATAGATGGCGATCCCGCAGCGACGGGCGATTTGTGGGGTTGCACCGAGGCGCAGGAGGGCACGTTTGATGTTGCTGGAGGAGTTCCCGCCGTGAATAAAATCCCCTTTCTTGATATCGTAGCGCAGGATCAGGCTGGTGCGGTCCGAGATGATATCCTCAAAGAGATGGCTGGCTCGATAGCGGATGATCTCCTCCGCATGGTAATGCCGCTGGAGTGCTTTAAGAAGGCCGTTGTTGATGTCGCCTTTTGTGATGATACCCACCAGGTTGCCGGAAAGATCCAGAACAGGCAGACGGCCAAATTGCGTGTGTTGGAAAGTCTGCAATGCTTCCACAACAGGATCGGTCGACCTTACGGTCACCAACTTTGTACTCATGTACTGGCCGACCTCAGCTTCAAGGTTCCCATCCCGCAGGGAGCGGATCAGGTCTTCGATGCTGAGGATGCCGATCACTGCATTATCCTGAGTGACGGGAGCACCTGAGATTCGCTCCTTCTGGAAGATATTTAGGACGGAGTCCATTTTCATGGTCGGTGAGAAACAGAAGACATCTTTTGTCATGACCTCATTGATGCGTAACTCATACGCCAGTTCTTCAACCTTGGTAATCGATTCCGCATATTCGTCTGAAATATCATGAGGTTTGTTTGTCATGGGTTATTCTCTCTCACGATGTAGAATCATCCTGAGATTTTCGCTCAAAACTTTGTAAACCTGCCTTGTAAAGGATCCCGCATGCTGTAAAACCACCGTATTCCGTTGTGACCAAGGGGATATTCTCTTCGTTGGCCAATTTGATCGTTTCCTCCGCTGGTTGCTTTCCGCGGATGAAGATAATGGCTCGAATATCCGCGATCAGCGCCGTACGGACCACCTGTGGATTGCATAAGCCGGTCAGCAAGACAGCGTCAGGCTTGATGGATGCCAGCACATCACTCATCAGGTCTGCTCCCATTGCTCCGGAAATCTCTTTATCTTCAAAAGCTGATTCGTTTACAATTTTGCCGTTAATTAGGTCAATTAAGTCACTTAATTTCATAGATTTCCTTAATATTAGGAATTTACAGTCATTATTTTATCGTTAAATATCATAAAAGATAAGCATTCACCGGGAAAATCGCATAAAAGAGGTAAAATGGAATGGTGTTGATAGTGACAAATATATGACGATGAGGTTCTTATGGCAGAGATTGTACGCAGTGTGAAGGGCACCCGGGACTTTTACCCGGAGGATATGGCAGTCAGGCGCTGGATGTTTGACATCATCCGGGGAGTTTCCACGCGCTTCGGTTACCAGGAATATGACGGCCCCTGCCTGGAGTTCATCGATCTTTACGCTGCCAAATCTGGCGAGGAACTGGTCAAGGAGCAGGCGTTTGTATTTTCATCACGTGGGGATGATATGCTGACCCTGCGCCCCGAATTGACCCCGACACTGGCGCGCATGGTTGCGCAGCAGCAGTACGAACTTCCGCTGCCCCTGCGCTGGTGGTCCATCGGTCCCTTCTGGCGCTATGAGAAACCCCAGCGCGGACGTACCCGTGAGTTTTTCCAATGGAACATTGACCTGGTGGGGACGGAAAGTATTGCCGCAGATGCTGAGATCGTCGCAGTTGCAGCGACCTTCCTCAAGGAAACGGGTCTTTCACCACAGCAGGTTTGCATTTATGTGAACAACCGCAGGCTGATGGATTCGGCGTTTTCCAAACTTGAGATTGCCAAAGATTTACGCCCTATCGTATTCCGGGTGGTGGATAAACTGGATAAGCTCTCGGAAAAAGAATGGCGCGCGTTTGCGCTTGATAGCGGCTTGACAGAAACACAGGTAGATGGCTTGACAGGTTTACTGAATGACAAGGAACTTTGGCGAGAGTCGGAAGAACTGGTGGAATTCTTTGACCTGATCCAGGCATTCGGCGTGGCGAAGTATGTGGTGTACAACCCAAAGGTGATCCGCGGCCTGGATTACTATACCGGAACGGTCTTTGAAGCATTCGAGCTAGGCGGGAAGTCGCGCGCCATCCTGGGCGGTGGGCGCTATGACAACTTGGTGGCGGATGTGGGCGGGATGCGTATGCCGGGTGTGGGCTTTGCCATGGGCGATGTCGTCGCAGAGCTGGTGCTGTGGGACGCAGGTGTGGTCCCTGAAGGATTGGGTGACAAACCCCAGGTGATCGTGACCCTTTTCGATGCGGCAATGCAGGCAGACTCCCTGCGGGTGGCAGCGGAGCTCAGGGCTGCCGGCTACCGCACGGCGGTCTACCCGGATACGGATAAACTCGGCAAGCAGTTCAAGTATGCCGATAAGCTGGATATCCCTGTGGCGGTGATCCTGGGACCGGATGAACTGGCGGAAGGGAAGGCTGCCGTCAAGAACCTGAGGACGCGTGAACAGGTAACCGTTGAGCGGGGTGAACTAGCTGCCCAGATCAAGCGTTTCTTGCAAAGCCTCCTTTGATGTGATAGAATTTATTCGTTAATATGGTGCCTGTAGCTCAATGGTGGAGCGCCGCACTGTGGATGCGGAGGCCGTGGGTTCGACCCCCATCAGGCACCCCAAAAAAAGCCCCGTAAGGGGTTTTTATTTTTTATGGTTCATACAGGTGCTATACTTAACACAAGCAGTTAACTTAAACCGTTGAATATCCAATATAAACAATAAAGGAGATAAACATGCCAGATTTTGGATCGCCATTTTCAGGATTAGCAAACGACAGGATGCTCACCGATGAGGAACTGATCAGAGCTATTCGCTTCATGGTTGCGGCGGAGTATGAAGCCACACAATTGTATATGCAGCTTGCAGAGTCAACCACAAACAAACTCGCCATTGAGGTGCTCACGGATATCGCCGACGAAGAGCGAGTCCACGCCGGGGAGTTTTTACGTTTGCTTCATGAGCTTGACACCGAGGAAGCAAAATTCTACGCAGAGGGCGCTGAGGAAGTAGATGAAATGATCGAGGAATTAAAATAATAAATCAGAAAGAAAAATTACATAAAGGATTAAGGGTTTGTATCCTTCAAGGTAACCCTTGATCCTTTTTTAATTATGATCGCTATTTAACTTTTTTTC